>PVBE012472858.1_pt1 | contig 53662 bp, 30 predicted proteins | sample 1631181 | NCBI WGS metagenome assembly PVBE01 (sample SAMN08397723, study PRJNA350692) | Marine metagenome, whole genome shotgun sequencing project. | isolation source: water | place: Pacific Ocean | collected 2012-04
AACTTGATCCGCTCGATCTGGGACATCGAAAAGAGGATGACGAAGAAGCACAGCAGTAGCGTCATCATGTCCGCGAAGGTGGTCATCCATGGGGGTGACCCCGCCTTTGCCGCCGCCTTCTTCTTGCCCACTACGCCGCCTGCTTTTCGTCGTTCTCCTCGAACCGGCCACGGGAGTGGTCCGACAGCTGCGACAGCAGCTTGTCCTGCATCATCCGGTAGTCGATGCCGCTGGCGATCATCGCGCAGCCCTGGATGCTGATCTCACCCTGGAAGGCCTCTTCTCGGGAGCGCTGCTCGAGCTTCTTCGATAGGGGGGCGAACACGGTGTTGGCGGCGACCGCGCCGTACAACGTGGTGATGAGCGCCGTCGCCATACCAGAGCCGACGGAGGAGGGATCCTCGAGGTTCCCGAGCATGAGCACCAGGCCGATGAGCGTCCCGATCATGCCGAAGGCCGGGGCGGCGTCGGCCATGAACGACAGGATCTCCCGGCCGTCCTCCTGGCGATCGAGGTAGGCCTCCATCTCGGAGCGCAGGACGATCTCGACCTCCTCGCCGGGGAGCCCGTCGACGGTCAGCTGGATGCCGTGCTGCACGAGGGGGTCGTCGACGCCCTTCATCAGGTTCTCGAGCGCCAGCAGCCCCTCGCGCCGGGCCTGCTTGCCCAGAGCGACGAGCATCTGGACGTTGCCGACCGGATCGAACTTGCGCCGGGTCATGCCGCGCTTCACGGCGGCGCCGGTCATCAGGACCTGGTCGACGGAAAAAGCGGTGAAGGCGGAGAAGGTCGAGCCGCCGATGGTCACCAGGAACGAGGGGACGTGGGTCAGGGCCTTCAGACCCTCGACGCCGCCACCGGTGAGGATGGCGGCGATCATGACGGCGAACGCGCCGAAGATGCCGATGAAGGTCGCGGGATCGCGACTGACCTTCATGACCTGTGCCATCTAGCTAACCTTGCTTCTACCAGGCCCCATCGACCCGCTGGATGAAGTCGTGGGGATAACCAAAATCGGGGCACGAGACATCGTCGAGCCTGTTTCGCAACTCAGCCGGCAACCTTAGTTCGGCAGCCGCGGCGTTGTCCTGTAGCTGTTCCGGTGAGCGGCAGCCAAAGATCACCGAGGTCACCGTCGGCCGGCCCATGAGCCAGGCGGGCGCGACCTGCGCTGGCGTGGCCTCGAGCTCGGCGGCCACCTCGCAGGTGGCCTCGACGATCTCCCACTGCTCTTCGCTGATCCCAGCGAACCGCTCGGGTCGCAGCGTCCAGCGCAGACCCTCCTCGGCGGTCTCGTCGCGGCGGTACTTGCCCGACAGGAGCCCGCCGGCCAGGGGCGATACACGCGCTCCGGCTTTGCCTAACGTCCGGTACTCCATCCAACCCCGCCTGCGGAGGGCGCAGAGTATCACGCAGCCATACGCGACGCCCGTTTCCGCCTACGGCGCCACCCCCGTCACAACCCCTCCTTCGAAAACAGGATCTCCTCGAACAGCGCCCGCAGGTCGCCGTACATCCGATCCGACTCCTCGCGGTCCCGCTCGAACCACGCCTGCATGCCCGTGCCCCACAGCATCGTGTGCAGCAGCTTGGCCACCCGCCGTGGCGGCAGCGGCAGCTTGTGCACGTCGTCGCCCAGCGTGGCCCGCAGGCCGCGCTCGGTCAGCGCCCGGGTCTGCGCGTTGAACTCCTGCACCCGGCGGCGCAGGTCCGGCCGCCGGGTGGCCTGGCTCCACAGCTCGAGGGTGAGCGGGACCTGGACCCGGAACTTGGTGAGCAGCTCCCAGACCTGATCGAGGCCGCGCAGCGCCCTGTCCGGCGAGGGCGGGGCGTCCTCGGCCAGCTCCTCGATGCGGCGCACGTGCTGACGGAACGCCTGGGTCTGCACCTCGAGGAACAGCTGGTCCTCAGTCTGGAAGTGGTAGTGGACCAGGGCCTTGGACACGCCCGCGGACAGCGCGATTGACCGGTCAGTCAGGAAGGTTATGTCGGCTGGCCAGGCCGGTCAAATGGTGGAGGCGCCTCGCGTGCGGGCGTTGACGTGCGCAGGCTCGCAGGGCGAGGATGCGGCGGTTCACGTGATGGGTGGAGTGATGATGAAGAGCACCTCGTTTGGGGCCGTGCTGATCGCCGTATCGATGTTGGCCGGTGGTTGCGCAGAGGAAGCCCAGAGTCGATCGGCCGACGGAGAGCCCTGCGCCAACTCCAACGAGTGCGCAACGGGCGCCTGCCTCGCCGGCGTGTGCAAGGCGGGCTCGTGCGAGCGCGACAGCCACTGCGACACCGGCCAGATCTGCCGATTCGCGGACGGCGCGGGCACCTGCACCTCGCTCTGCACCGAGGGCCAGACCCAGGCGTGCACAAACAACTGCGGCAACGGCACCGAGACGTGCTCCCGGGGCGTGTGGGTCGGCTGTGACGCCCCTCTGCCCGAGGCCGAGGTCTGCAACGGCATCGACGACGACTGCAACGGGACGGTCGATGACGTCGCGGGCTGCGTTGGCGACGGAGATGACCCGGTCGACGACCCGGTCGACGACCCGGACGATGACCCGATCGACAACCCCGGCGGTGGCGGCGAGGGCGAGGGCGAGGTCGTCGACCCGAATCCGGGTGGCGAGGGTGAGGGCGAGGGCGAGGTCGACAATGCGGGCGAGGGAGAGGGTGAGCCGGTCATCGACTGCACCCCCACGGATCCGCCGACGGAGGTCTGCGACGGCGTCGACAACGACTGCGACGGCACCGAGGAGATGGACGGCATCGACAACGCCCTGGAGCAGGAGTGCGCGACCGCCTGCGAGATCGGCACCGAGCAGTGCGTGCAGGGCGAGTGGGTGGGCTGCACCGCCCGCAACCCGCTGGACGGCGAGATCTGCGGCAACGGCGTCGACGATGACTGCGACGACGAGACCGACGAGGTGGCCGAGTGTCCGCCCGAGTGCGTGGCCCGCGACGTGATCCTCTGCGACGGGCTCAGCCAGGACTGCGAGCCCGGCGACGAGTATCCGAGCCCCGCCGAGCTGGCCGCACTGGACCCCCGCGAGCCCAACGACGACTGCACCTGCGACGGCAACCGCAACCTGGGCGACAACCCCAACTTCGAGCACCAGGGGCTGCTGTATATCGGCGACAACGACGACTACTTCTGCTTTCACGGCGACGACCCGCTGTTCTCCGCCCCCCGGATCCGGGTCAACCTGTCGTTCGTGCCGCCGGGCACCAACTACGACCTGTTCTTCTACGAGGGCGACGACAACTGCCGGAACAACAACGTGAAGTTCAGCTCGACCAACGCGGGCCAGGGCGTGGCCGAGTCCATCGACGAGGAGGACGGCTTGTTCGGGACGAGCCTGGGCTCCGGGCGCCACTGGGTGCGGGTCAAGCGCACCGGCGGCTTCTCGTGCAACGAGCAGTACTCGTTGTCCATCCATTGGGAGCCGTAGGGGATTGATGATGCGTATCTTCTCAGCGTTCTTCGCGGCGTCCTTCCTGCTGTTGCCCGGCTGCGCCGACGACGCGCCCGCCGGCCGCAACGATCCGGTCCCACCAGCGTGTGAGGGCCAGCAGTACGGCCTGACCGTGACGGATCCCCCCACCGCGGTGCTCCGCCTGACCTACCAGCAGACCGGCACGGTCAGCTTCCGTTACACCGACTGCACCGGGGCGCCCCTGGCGGGCTACCAGGTGAACTTCAGCGCCGCCGGCGCCACCGCCGGCGCCGTGCTCCAGGCGGCGTCCGCGCCGACCGACGCGGACGGCGTGGCCATCGCCACCGTGCAGAGCAGCGATGCGGAGACCGACTTCGATCTGAAGGCCTCGGCGCTCAACGCCCCGGACGCCTCGGCGCGCATCTCCGTGCGCTCCAAGGACGGCGGGGATCTCGAGGTCCGGCTGGTCTACCGAGGCCGCAAGCAGCTGCAGGGGGCGCGCGTCCTGGCCGTGGCCGCGCCGCTGGACTGCGCAACCCTCGATCCCGCCCTGCCCCCGACCGCGCTGGAGCTCAAGGACGTGCAGAGCCTGCGCGACAAGGTGCGCTTCACCCTGTCCGGGGAGCCCTCGGTGGCGCTGATCGCCATCGGCAAGGGCTCCACGGCGGCGCCGGCTGCGGTCGGCTGCCTGGCGGGCCCCGTGGCGATCAAGAACGGCGCGAAGGAGGTCAAGGAGGTCGAGCTTGTCGACGTGAAGCCCAGCTACGCCGGCACCTATGACGTGACCAACAACTTCAACCTCGTCAAGATCCTCCCCGAGGGCATCGGCTTCTACATCGAACAGCTGGGCAACCTGTTCCAGAACCCAGGCGCCACCGCCGTGGAGTGGCTGAAGAACGCGCCCGGCGTGCGGGATACCCCCGGAGTCGGCACCTTCCTGGACGGCGTGGGCGGCGATCTCGTCGGAGACCTGGCCAATGAGGCCTTCGCCACCTACACCGAGGGCACCCCGCTGGGCGACGCCTTCAGCATGGGCGCGGAGATCGACGACATCCTGCGCAAGCTGGAGATCATCAGCACCTGGTCGATCCTCGAGGAGCCCGGAGAGGACGGGAAGTTCGGCCCAGACACCATCGAGGAGCGCTGGGACGCCCTGGTGATCACGTGGACCACCGGCGTGTGCGAGGGCGACGACGCCGCCGAGGGCTGCGGTCGCAACGAATACGCGTGGGCCGGCGGCGAGACCCTGCTCGATCCCGTCGAGGCCCGGCCCACCGGCTCCATCAGCGCCGACAACCCGTTCCTGATGACGGTCGACCCCCACGGCATCAAGTTCGACACCGGCAAGATCGCGATGTTCATCATCGAAAAGGTCGTCCTGCCCAGGCTCATCGGCTACGACTCGTTCGAGTCGTTCATCCACGAGCTGCTCGGCGGCGCGGGCTGCCTGACGGACGCCGCCGCGGATCCCGGCGACGACACGCCCGAAAAGGTCTGCTGCAGGGCGTTCGCCGAGAAGGTCACCGACGAGGACGGCCTCACCCGGAACACCGCCCGGACCTTGTGCAACGGCGGCATCGGGCCGGTCGTGACCCTGGTCAAGGGCAAGGTGGAGACCCTCGAGGCCGACTCCGACGACAACATGACCCTGGGCACGGTCAAGAGCGACGGCACCGCCAGCAAGCCGTGCGAGCTGTTCGACGCCGACGCCGACAACGTGGTGGAGGCCCTTGGGGCGCCTCCCGGCAAGCGTTGCCAGTGGCAGGTCGAGGTGCACCGCGCAGAGGGTGAGCCCATCGACTTCACCGGCGACTGGCACGGCGTACGAAGGTAGAGGACCCCCTGACACCAGCAACCACCGCGCTTGAGATCCGAGGTTACGGGGGCACCGACACCGGGCGGGTCCGTGAGCACAACGAGGACGCGTTCCTCCTGGATGACGAGCTGCGGCTGTACGTCGTCGCGGACGGCGTCGGCGGCCACAACGCTGGCGAGATCGCCAGCGGTCTGGTCGTCCGCTACATCCACAAGGAGGCCGGGGGCCTCGCCCACCTGACCAAGTCGTTCGAGGCGGACGATCTCGACGGTCGCCGGGCGCTCATCCGGGCGGTGCCGCGGCTCATCCAGAACGCCAGCGATGTGGTGTTCCGCTACGCGTTCGAGCACCCCGAGTGCCAGGGCATGGCCACCACCGCCGTGGTGTTCCAGGCCACCGGGCGTCACGCCCTGATCAGCCATGCGGGCGACAGCCGGGTGTACCTGCTCCGGGGGGATCAGTTCCGGCAGCTGACCGAGGACCACACCCTGGTCCAGAAGCTGGTCAAGGAGGGGCAGCTGTCCGTGCAGGAGGCGGCGGTCCACCCCCAGCGCAACGTGATCATCCGGTCGGTGGGCATCACGCCTGGCGTCGAGTGCGACACGCTGTTCATCGACGTGCGGCCGTCGGACATGTTCCTGATCTGCTCCGACGGCCTGACCGACATGGTCCACGACGAGGAGATCCACGAGCTGGCGCTGCGGTACCGCGACGAGGCGCTGGTCACGGCGCTCATCCAGCGGGCCAACGCCCGGGGCGGCCGCGACAACATCACGGTGCTCCTGCTCGAGGTCGAGGACCCGGACGAGGAGGACGCCGATCGCAGGAGCCCCACGCCCTCGCCCAAACGGACGGCGGCGGACGGCGGCTACGACCTGCTCGAGAAGACCACGTTCCTCGAGAACATCTTCATGTTCAAGCACTGCAACGCCCAGGAGCGGATGAAGGCCGTCCGTTGCATGTACGTGAACAGCTATGAGCCCGGTGAGACCGTCATCAGCCTCGACGAGGAGGGGGAGGAGCTGTTCCTCATCGCCGAGGGCGAGTGCGACGTGATCAAGGGCGACGTGCACCTGGCGACGATGGGGGTCGGCGAGTGCTTCGGCGAGCTGGCCTTCATCTCCCGGTACAACCGCACCGCCACGGTCAACGCCAAGACGGCGGTGAAGTGCTTCGTGATGACCCGGCAGGACCTGCATGAGCTGCTGTCCGACGACGCCGTGCTGGGCAACAAGCTGCTGTGGAACTTCCTCGAGAACCTCGGCGACAGCGTCAAGCGCCTGTCGTTGGAGAACGCCGACCTCAAGGGCGCAGCGCAGTCCGCCGCGCGGGGCGGCACGACCCCGGATTGATCGCCGGCCGGCGACTGATCCTGGTCGCCCACGGAAGCCGCGACCCCGCGTGGGCGCGACCGTTCGAGGCCCTCGCACGACGCCTGACAGACACCCTGGGCGAGGGCGTGGTGTGTCTGGCGTTCCTTCAGCTGCAGCAGCCGTCCCTGGACGATGCGCTGGCCGAATCCGCCGCGGACGGGGCGCTCGATCTGGCAGTGCTCCCCTTGTTCCTGGGAGAGGGCGACCACGTGCGCCGGGAGCTGCCGGCCATGGTTGCGCGGGCCTTGGAAGGGGCCCCCGGGCTGCGCGTGCAGGTGCTGCCGGCGCTGCTTGATGACGCCGGTGTGGTGGCCGCTGTGGAGGCCCTCGCCAAAGCCGCTATACTGCCTCCTTGACCTTTTTGTAGGTGGTTCGACATGGCCGGTCCGACGGCCCCCCAAGAGGAGCGGCTCAAGGTAGAGGAGCGCTCGCCGCTCCTGCAGGCCCTGGACCGCCGGGATGCCCTGCAGGAGGAGCTCCCCGAGCCCGAAGCGGTCAAGGAGCTGTCCACGCCGGCGATCCTTCGTCTGCTCGACAACCCCGACCTCAAGCTGCCCGCCAACGCCAAGGTCGGCGCCGCGGTGTGGCGTGAGCTGCTCAAGCGCGAGGGCGTGGCGTTCACGCTGCGCGCCATGCGCAGTCGGCGGGTCGAGCCGGACCCCGAGAAGTCTGAGGCGAAGCCCGAGGCGGACGGCGGCGCGAGCGGGGGGGAGGTCACGGGCGGCGGCGCCACGAACCCGACCCATCGCTCCGGAGGCGACGGACCCTCGGCGGAGCGGCTGGCCCCCGGGAACCGCCGGATCTCGGCGGCGCCCAAGCCCCGCGACGAGACCAAGGACGCAGGCGGCGCCAAGCTCGCCGGGGTGGGCGGGGCGCGGGCGGAGGCCCCTGGACGGGAGACTTCAGGCAAGGCGGCCCAGGCCGACGGCGGCCGCCAGGCCAAGCGCCGGGTGGTCGAGGAGGGGCTGACCCAGGAGCGCGGCAAGGACGCCAACGGGCACGTGTCGTACTGGGTGAGCGACGGCGCCGAGGTGGCCCACGACGACAAGGGCTGGGGCGTGCGGATGCGCACCTTGGATCTTCACACGCGGGTGCACGTGCGCGGCGCCGCCGACCCCAACTTCAGCGCCATCGACGACTTCGGCCCCTACTACGGCGGGGCCTTCGACACCTCGTTCGCGGAGTTCACCGGCATCGTCCTGCACGAGCAGACCCACGTCGAAGAGGTCCGGGCCGCCTGGGGCGCCCTGTGGCCCGAGTTCCAGGCCAACGTCGCCGGCATCCAGGCGGCGAGCCCCGGCGGGGCGGAGGCCCAGTACCGTGCGCTGTTCGAGGAGTTCGACCAGGCCCTGTTCGAGCAGTACTTCGCCAGCGGCGAGGAGGGCGCGCGGGCCAAGGAGTGGGCGCACTACCACGAGCAATACGACAAGCTCGTGGGCAAGCCCGAGGGCAAGGCGGGGGGCGCGAGCCAGGCCAAGGAGGCCGGCAAGCGACATGGCGCCAAGGAGTCCGCGCAGGCGCAGGCCAAGGCGGGGCTCAAGGAGGCCGGCGCGGGCAAGCGGGCGGACGGCAAGCCCGATCCGGTGCGGTGCACGGTGATGGACATCACCTCGGTCATCGAGTCCGGCGCCGCCGGCGCCTCGGCGATCAACGACTACGACGATGGCATCGTCAGCTACGGCTATCACCAGGCCACCCTGGCCTCGGGCGCGCTCGAGGCGGTGCTGACCCGGTACATCGAGTCCGGAGGCGACCACGCGTCGGACCTCGCGGCCTACATGTCCCGGGTCAAGAGCAAGGACGCGAGCCTGCGGCGCGACAAGGGCTTCAAGGCGCTGCTGAAAAAGGCCGGCAAGGATCCGGTGATGCGCGCCGCTCAGCATGACTCGTTCGGCGACGACTACTACGTCCCCGCCAAGACCGCGGCGACCGCCCACGGCCTGCGCAGCCCGCTGGGCATCTCCATGCTGTACGACACCAACATCCAGGGCGGGATGGGGTTGATCCTCAAGCGAACGGTCAGGAAGCTCGGCGGCAAGGTCGGCGACAAGGGGATCACCGAGGTCCAGTTCCTCAACGAGTTCAACGCCCGCCGCAAGGCGCGGCTGCTGGCGTTGGCCAACTCCCAGGAGCTTCGGGGCAAGGCCGCCAACGGCCGGGCGTTGCGAAACTCCGCCAAGCGCTGCGACGAGCTGCAGGCCCTGCTGGACGCAGACAACCTCACGCTCGCGGGCAAGTTCGCCATCAAGGGCACGCCGGTCGAGGGCCTGCTCGCCGAGGAGGCCGCGGAGGTAGAAGAGGAGATGACCCGGGAAGAGGTGGTCTAACCGAGAAGCGGTCTATAGTCCGCATCCGTGTCGGACTCCCCCGACTCCCTCCAAGCACGCATCTTCGACGCGTGGGCTCGCGCAATGCTGGCCCATCGCGTCCTCGTGCTGCTGTTGGTGGGCGTGATCACCGTCCTGCTGGGGTGGCGCGCCGCGACCCTGCCCATCGTCACCACCTTGACCGACCTGCTGCCCGAGGACACCCCGGGGCTCACCAGCTACTGGGAGGCACGCGACCGGTTCGGCGGCGACGAGTCGGTGTTCCTGGGGCTGCTGGCCGACGACCACTTCACCGACGCCGGCGTCGCCCGGCTGACCAAGCTGACGGAGACGCTGCAGGCCCACCCGTTCGTCGAGCGGGTGATCTCGCCGGTGACCCTGGACGAGGTGCGGCCGGACCCCGACGACCCGGAAGGCGGGCTGCTCGTAGCCCCGTTCGTGCGCGACGGACGCCCTCCCAAGGAGATCGGCGAGGCCATGCTCGGCGACGACGACCTGAAGGGCTCGGTCATCTCCGCCGACGGCCGGATGGTCATGGTGATGGCCCAGCTGGTGCCCAACACCCAGGAGCTGGCGGACAGCCCGGCGCTCAAGCGCGAGATCGAGCGGCGGGTGAAGGGCTTCCCCGGCCTGGACCAGTTCGCCGGGACCGAGGGCGCGGGCCCCCGGCGGCTCGAGATCGCCAAGCAGGTGGCGACGGTGGAGCTGATGGCCGCGGCCGAGGAGGCCGGCTACGCCACGCAGCAGATCCACGCCGGCGGGTTCAGCGTGATCCTGCACTTCCTGCTGGGCCAGGGCGCCCGGAACATGCAGGTGCTGTTCCCGTTCACGGCGCTGATGATCTTCCTGGCGCTGCTGTTCCTGATGCGTCGGCCGGTGGACATCGTCCTGCCGCTGCTGGCCGTCGGACCCGCCGTCATCTGGGCCATGGGGCTGGGCGGGATGATCTTCGATCGCCTGTCGATCATCTCGACGATCAGCCCGGTGATGGTGCTCGTGGTCGGGGTGTCCGACGTGGTGCACCTCGTCACGCAGTTCCGCCACGAGCTGTCCCGCGGCAGGGAGCGCGAGGAGGCCATCCGCGTGGCGTTCCGCCAGGTCGGCGCAGCGTGCATGCTCACCAGCCTGACGACCTTCATCGGGTTCGGGGCCATGTGGTTCCTGCCGCTGCCGCCGAGCCGGGAGCTGGGCGTGTTCGCCGGCCTGGGCGTCGTGTCGGCCTTCATCCTGTCGTTCGTGCTCGTGCCGGTGCTGCTGTCGTACACCAAGGCGGCGCCCGCCCCCGCCCCCTCGGGGGACGCCGAGGACGGCGAGGACACCGAGGAGATCGGCGCCGACCTGACCCGGGCGCTGACGTGGCTCGCCCGGTTCATCACCCCTCGCGCCCCGGCCATCACCGTGGTCGGCTTCATCTGTACCGCGCTCGTGGTGGCGGCCGTCCTGCAGGTGGAGGTCGAAAACGGGCTGGTCCGCAAGATCGGCAAGGACCACCCGGTCCGGCAGTCGTTGGGGCGCATGGCCGACGCCCTGGGGGGCGCGGCGCAGCTCGAGCTGCTCATCGACTCGGGCAAGCCGGACGGGCTCAAGGACCCCAAGATGCTGGCGGGCCTTCAGGAGGTGCTCCGGCGCGCCCGCCTGGAGGACAAGGTCGGCGGCACGACCTCGTACGTGCAGCTCATCGAGCGCATCCACTCGATCCTCGGACCGGCGGAGGACCCCAAACACCCAGGCGTCGCCTCGCTCCCCGACAGCCGGGAGCTGGTCGCCCAGTACCTGCTGCTGTTCGAGATGCAGGGCGGCGACGATCTGACTCCCCTGCTCGACGACTCCCTGCGCTACGCCCGGGGGGCCATCCGCATCGGCGATCTGACGGCCGAGGAGGGCATCGCCCTGGGCGACAAGGTGGACGGCTGGGGCGCGCAGCTCCTGCCAGAGGGCGCGTCCGTGGAGACCAACGGCCTGGGGCTCCTCGCCGCCCGGTTCGGTCCGCGGGCCAAGGTGTCAGCCCTGCAGGGGTTCGCCACGGCCATGGTGCTCATCGCCATCCTGCTGGGGCTGCTCTTCCGCTCGGTGAAGGTCGGAGTGCTGTCCCTCGTCCCAAACGTGCTGCCGGTGGCGTTTGGCGTGACGGTGGTCGCTGTGATGTACGAGCAGGTCGACCTGGATACGCTGAACTTCCTGGCCATCTGCCTGGGGATCGCCGTGGACGACACGATTCACTTCCTGGCCCGGTTCCGCATCGAGCGGGACAAGGGCCTGCAGCGCGAAGCCGCGGTGCACGCCACGTTGCTGGAGGCGGGCCACGGGATCGTTCGCACGTCGCTCGTGCTGGTGGCCGGGTTTGGCGTGATGATCCTGGGCGACTACATGCCGATCAGCAGCGGCGGGCTGTTGCTGTGCCTGACCCTGGCCGCAGCGGTGGTCGTCGACCTCACGCTGGTGCCGGCGATGGCGCAGCTCGGCATGCTGGAGTCGGGATCCGCGGGCGGATCGCAGAACATCTCGAGAGCGGGCGGCCGCGGTAGAGTCGCCGACGCCGACGCCGACGCCGAGCCCGAGCCCAGCCTCTCCACCCCTGCATTGACCACGACGGAGCCCTGAGATGGACCGACGCAGTTTCCTGAAGAAGACGTCCGGAGCCGCCGCCGGCGCTGCGGTCGCAGGGCTGATCCCCGAGCTGAGCTCGCCGGCGTGCGCGGCGGTCGCGGCCCCGGCCCACCCCGGCAAGCTGGTGCGGGTCACCCTGCCGGGGACAGTCAAGGGCGGGAAGATCAAGGGCCGGAAGATCCTGCACGAGGACAAGGCGCGCGCCATGGTCCATCGCGCGCTGACCGAGTTCACAGGCGAGTCCGACCCGGTCAAGGCGCTGGGGCACTTCATCAAGCCCGAGGACACCGTCGGGCTGAAGGTGAACTGCCTCGGCTCGCCGGGCGCGGCGAGCCACCCGGACATCACCTTCGCCGTGGCCGCCCTGTGCCAGAAGCTCGGCGTCACCGACGACCGGATCATCATCTACGACCAGTACGGTAGCCGGATGCGGCGGGGCGGCTACAAGCTGACCGATCGCCCCGGGAAGATCCGGGTGATCCGGCACTGGGGCCAGTCCAGCTCGAAGCAGGATCCCAAGTGGGGCTACGGCCCCAAGACGGTCACGCCCAGCGGCCCGACCCGCTTCGCCAAGATCCTCGACAAGGTCACGGCCATCATCGCCTTCCCGGTGCCCAAGGACCACGACCTGACCGGGGTCACCGGCGCCATGAAGAACATGGGCTTCGGCAACATCGACGTGGCCCCGAAGTTCCACTGCAACAAGGGCTACGGCTGGATCGATGGCAAGAAGGTCACCAAGAAGGGCAACTGCCAGCCGGTGTGCAAGTGGGGTCACTGTAACGTCGCGCGGCTGTACGCGGCCCCCGAGATCACCTCGAAGGTGCGCCTGCACATCGCCGACGCCACGGGCGTGCTGTTCCACGGCGGCCCGCAGTACCAGGCCCGATGGACCGCCGTGTACGACAGCGTGATCGTGGCCACCGATCCGGTCGCCATGGACTCGTTGTTCCTCAAGATCGTCAACGAGCATCGGGCGGCCAAGAAGATGGTCCCCATCGATGAGATCAAGCGCCCGCGCAAGCGCCCCGCCTCGTACATCGCCCACGCCGAGGCGATGGGGCTGGGGATCGCGGACCCGGCCAAGTGGGACTACAAGGAGGTGACCATCGCCTGATTCGATCCCGGAGGTCCGTCCGTACCTCACCGGTGAGCTTCCCGGCATCGGCGGCGTCATCAAGTCGACGCCCGCCGACTTCATGGTCGAGGAGCTGTCCCTGTACGAGCCCTGCGGCGAGGGCCCCCACGTCTACGTCCGGCTCAGTCGCCAGGGGGAGACCACCCAGTCCGTGCGCCGTCGGCTGGCGGACTCGCTGGGCATCCCGCCCGACCACATCGGGTACGCCGGGATGAAGGACAAGCACGCCCACACGACCCAGACGTTCAGCATCCTGCGCGAAGACGGCACCGATCTGCCGCCGCTGGAGTCGCTGGGGCTCGACGGCGTGACGTTCGACCCCGCCTTCCCGCCGATCCGCCACCGCAACAAGCTCAAGCCCGGACACCTGCTGGGCAACCGGTTCCGCCTGACCGTGCGCGACCTCGATCACGGGCTCGACGAGACCCTGGCGCGAGCCGCCGCGGTTGTGCAGGCCCTGACGCCGACAGGCTGGCCCAACTACTTCGGTCCCCAGCGCCAAGGCCGCTACGGCGACAACGCCGCCGCAGGCCTCGCGATGCTGCGCGGCGACGGCCCCCGGCGGCCCAGGCCCAAGCCGTGGCTGCGCAAGCTGCTGCTCAGCGCGTGGCAGAGCGAGCTGTTCGACGCCTGGCTCGCCGCTCGCCTGTCGTCCGGCACGTTTGACACGCTCCTGCCCGGCGACATCGCCAAGAAGACAGACACGGGCGGGCTGTTCGACGTGCCGGCCGACCCGGCGGAGGCCGAGCTCGAGGCCCCGCGCCTGCGCGACCACGCCATCGTCTTCACCGGCCCGATGTTCGGATTCAAGATGCGCCGGCCCGCCCAGGGCACCCCCGCCGCCGCGGCGGAGGCGTCGATCCTGGCGGCCTCGGAGCTCCCCGAAGGGGCCTTGCGCAGGGCCCGCCTGCCCGGCGTCCGCCGGCCAGCGCGGCTGCACCCGCAGCACCTCGAGGTCAAGGCGGGCCCGCCGGGCGCCGCGACCGACGCCGCGACCGACGCCGCGACCGACGCCGCGACCGACGCCGCGACCGACGCCGCGACCGACGCCTCGCCGACCATCGTCCTGTCGTTCGAGCTGCCGAAAGGCGCCTACGCCACGACGATCCTGCGCGAGATCATGAAGTAGCCCCGGCACCCTTGAGCCGCACTCCGCCCGGGACCGGCTCGATGCACCGCTTCCCTTCGTTGCCGGCGCGATTGACGTAGGCGGACACCTCGTAGGCTTCGAGCAGATCGGCGGGTATCACGCGCCCCAACACCCCGTCAGCCACCGCGGACCGGGCCGCCGGATCGCCGCCCCCCACGCTCAGGCCCTGCAGCCGCGGGTCCAGCCAGGCCGCCACGCTGTCGTCATCGAGCATGCACGGCATCCGGTTGTGAATGCCCGACATGAACGCGTTGGGTGGCCGGGTCACGACGGTACAGGACCGCACCCAGTCGCCGGGCGCGCCGCCGCCCCTCCCCTGCCCCTGCCCTGCGCCCGCGCTGCGATCCCGCCATCGCTCCCACAGCCCGGCCAGCGCCAGCGGCTTGCCGTCCCGCCGCCGGATGAACAGCGGCGTCTTCCCCCCGCCCTCCCCCCGCCGCCATTCGAAGAACCCGTCAGCGGGCACCACGCACCGCCGCTTCACCAGCGCCCGCCGGAACGAGGGCTTGTCCGCAAGCGTCTCCGCCCGGGCGTTGAACATGCGCGCCCCGATCGACACGTCCTCGGCCCACGCCGGCACCAGCCCCCAGCGGCACAATCCGGCCTTCCTCCCGCCCCCGTCCCGAGGTCGCCTGCCCACCACCGCCACCACGTCGTCGGTGGGGCACAGGTTGTAGCGCCCGCCCTTGTCGAGCATCTCCGAGACGCCGGCCTCGACGTCGTCGACCATGAAGGCGAAGGCCAGGATCTCCCCCGGCGTCGTCAGCGTGAACCGCCCGCACATGCGGTGAGGGTACCGCCTCCGCCCGTCAGCCCGGGGCCCCCCGCCGAGCGGCGCGCCCACCCCAGGTGTCAGACAGCGGCAAGCCAGCCCTTCCTTCCACCACCGAAGGAGGGAGGTTCCATGGGATTCGTCGTTGGCATTATCGCCGTGTTCGTGCTGTTCAGTCTGGTCGGCGCGCTGTTTCGCGCCATGATGCGGGCCCTGCTCGGCGGCCTGCTGATCCTGGCCCTGCTGGCCTCGGCCGCGGGCGACTGCAACGGTGCCGAGGCCGCCCCGCAAACGCAGTCGCAGACCACGCCGGTCCACTCGACGGCCGGTCCTCTGAACTAGACTGGCGGTCGCTTCATCCGCGGCGCCAGGGCCCGCCGGTAGCGGGGCGTCCACTACTGGCTCGCCCACGCGCCGGCTCGGTCGGGGGTCGCGGCCTCCGCCGCGAGCGCGGCATCCAAGGCTTCAGTCACCCCGGGCCGCCGGATCAGGATGTCCATCCGGAGCCCGCCGAACACCAGCGCATCCCCCGACTGCAGCGCCACGGCGCGGCCCGTGGGGCCTTCGGTCGCGAGCTTCGAGGGACCCTCCTTCGTGACGACGAGCGTGCCGTTGGAAGACGCCAGGTCGATGGCCCAAACCCTCCCGAAACGGGCCACGACGAGCACGTGCACCCGCGAGGCCCGCTGAAACGACTCAGGTCGCGGCGGCCCGTCGCAGCGCGGATATCGGCCCAGCAGCACACCCTCCGCCAGCTGGTCGGCGGTGAACGTCATCAGATCCACGAGCACCCCATCGCGACTCTCCTCTTCGCCCGTCGGAAGCAGCTGGGGTTCGGCGACCGGCTCGACCTCGCTGACCACCAGCGTCGCCTCAGGCCCCGTCCCCGGCGTCCGCACGAAGACCGGGGCAGCGCCGGCCCCCGAAGTGTCGATGGCGAACGGCTCTCCCTTCGGGGCGATGGCCCCCAACACGCTTGCGCTCCCCGCGGACACCTGGAACCCCCGCCGGTCCGCCAGGTGATCCACCGGATCCAGCTTGGCGGTCATCAGCCCCACCGGCGTCCTGAGGTCGAAGCACTCGAAGAACGCATCGCCCTCCGCGCCCTGCCGCGGAGGCCACAACAGCACCAGCATGTGCCGCAGGCTGGCCCCCACGACGTCCGCCACGTCACACCGCGAGTGCCTCCCCACCACCCACGCCATCGGCGCTCCACCTTGCGCGTCCGCCCGTGCCCCCCCGAAGAAGAACCTGCGCCGCACCTCCGACCACCCCCGAGGCGACCGGCTCTGTACCAACAAGGCGGCCCGTACCCACTTGTCCGCCGGCAGATCCTCGAGCTCTCGCGCCCACGTCCGCCACTCCCGCAGTGGACACCCCCCCTGCGTCCCGCCCGAGTCAAAGGGCCGCTCCAGCAGATGCACCATGGTCCGTGAGTTGCCCATCCCCGCTCCTGTCTGATGACGGCGTAGATGGCGACGCCCCGTGGGACGGTCTCTGACAGCTGGCATCTGCCCTCCCCGGGCGTGACCAGCTGTCAGACAGCCACGTCCGGTGGCGTCGTGCCAACCGGACAAGTTGCTGACCGCGCCGCCCGCTTCCCGGACAGCGCGGTCTCCCTGGGCACCCCGGGAACGACTAGGATTGGAGAGGGGTCAAGATGACGCGACTGCAGTGGGCGCTGGCGATCACCGGGTTGACGGCTGCCGCCGGGGCCGCCGTCGCGACGCAGACCGACGTGTTCGACGGGCTCGGGAGGGACAAGGCGCCGCCGCGCATCGCGATCGCGCTCTCCGGCGGAGGCTACCGGGCTTCCATCTTCGCCATCGCAGCGCTGAAGGCCATCGAACAGCAGGGTCTGGGCGGCCAGGTGGTGGCGGTGTCCGGCGTCTCGGGGGGCGGGCTGGTGGCAGCTCACTACGTCGCCGATCGCGCGGCGGGCCGGACCTGGGCAGACACTGAGGTGGCCCTGATCGACCGGCTGTCTTCGGTGGAGCTGGCGCGCTCGGTCATCGCAGCGGAGCTCGCAAGCGCTGGAGACGCCATGGCCATCTCCATGGCGGACTGCCTGTGGAAGAAGCTCAAGTCGGTGGCGACGAGCCCGAGCGCGTGGTTCAGCGAACCGGTCGAGCGGACGAAGAAGGCGCTCAAGCGGTGCTCCGCGGCCGGCGCCCGGGCCCTTGAAGGCGCGTCGCTGGCCACGGCGATCCACTCCTTCACGGGGAGCTCCTGCCTGGCCGATGGCGTCGGGATCTCGCAGTGTGTGGCTCGCGGCCCCAAGTCCGTCGGCGCATCCATCGTGGCCATGGCCGGAGCGCTGGTGGGCGGTGAGGACGTTCAGCCAGAGATCCTCAAGAGCTTCTGCGGGGTGCTGAAGCGCCGCTGCTCCGGCGCGGGACCGGACAAGCACCTGCAGGCCGACTTCACGCTGGGCGAGTCCAACCCGACCGACGCCGTCCCGGGCCGGCGACCCCACCCGTTCGCCGACCTGCTGCACATGGCCTTCCTGCCCAAGGCCACCGCCGGGCCCGACCTGCGGATCGGTGACCTGGCCGGCCCGGCGGATCGCCCGGCGCCGTTGCTCATCCTGGGCGGCACCTCCACGCGGTCCGGCGACCTCTGGGCGGTCACCCAGGGGGGCGCCGGCACCCTCGAGGAGCACGGCCCCGCGGACGGCCCTCGCGGCTTCGACCGCTTCGGGGAGCACCACCCGCGGGGGATCCGCGTCGCGGACGCCTTGGCCGCCAGCGCCTGCTACCCGCTGGTCTGTCGACCCGTGGCCATCCGGCGTCCGGGGGTGCCGGCCAGCGAGGAGCACCTGACCGATGGCGGCGTCCACGACAACCTGGCGGTCCGGCAGCTGTATGCGCTGCGCGACCACCACGGCGGACCGGACTGGGACGTGCTCATCGTCGTCGATGCCCACCGCCGGGCGACGCCGCCCGACCCGTCGGTCAGCCGCGTCGGCACCCTGCTGCGGCTGCACGACCTGATGCATGAACAGCAGGCGGAGGTGACGTTGCAGTGGGCCAGGACCCGGGAGGACTCCCGCAAGCGCGGGCTGTTCGGCGGAGGCGGCAGCGGCTGCGAGCTGCTGCACCTCCCCCTGGCGACGCTCGTGCCGAACCACCCGCTGGCCACCATGCCGACGGACCTGCGGACCCACCCCAAGGGCCAGCTCAACGGCATGGTCGACGCCGCGCAGGCGGCGATTGGCGGGCGCCTCACGGCCAGCGCCTGCCTGGCGAACTAGGGATGCACCTGGGCTACCATCCGCATTCCCGGACGCGTCTGTCGCCGCCCGTCGCGGCGACGCGGTCCAGGTCGGGAGGGCCCCATCGAACAGCTGAATCTGATCTCGGGCGTGGCGCAGTTTGTGTTGGCGTTCGTGCTTGCGCCGTGCGTGGCGTTTGGCGCCTTTCGCGCCTTCGCGAAGCTTGCGCCGGACCTCGACTTCGTCCAGGCGCTCAAGGCGGGGAACACGGCCGCCGGCGTGCTGCTGGGCGGCATGCTCATCGGCACGGCGCTCGTCGTGCGCCAGGCGCTGTTCCCCTCGATCTCCGGCCTGCAGTCCCAGCTCGTCGGAGGTGTGACGTTCATGGCGGCGTTGCGCGCGACGGGGCTGATCGTCGGGTATTCGGCGCTGGTCTTCGCCCTGGCGGTGATCGGGATCTCCCTGGCGACCCGTATCTTCCTGCGTCTGACCGACGACCTCGACGAGTTCGCGGAGATCGCGGCGGGCAACGTCGCGGTGGCGGTCGCGGTGGCGTCGGTCATCGTCGTGATGAGCCTGTTCCTGGCCGACGGGGCGGGAGCGCTCCTGTCGGCGGTCGTGCCCTATCCGAAGATCGGCGCGATCGAAGTCCTGGGCGGGCCCTGACCCGCATGCGCATGGACCGCACGCTTTGAAGGGCGCGGTCAGGTCGTTCCTCGTCCTCGTCGTCGTGCTGATGGTGGCGCGGACCGCGTGCCAGATGGAGGCCGGGCCGCCGGTGCCTCCGACCCCACCGACGCCACCGTCCCAGCCTGCCCTGCCGCCGGTCCGCCCCATCCCTATCGCCCCCGCTCCCGCACCTCGGCCCGCCCCCACTCCCACACCCCCGCCTGCCCCGGCACCCGCCCCGGCGCCCCAGCCGCCGCCCGCCGGCGCCGCGAGGGAGGTCCTGTCGATTCAGCACGAATGGACGGATCCGAACACCCAGCGGGTGGTGGAGTATCGAGGGGACACGGTGGTGATCGACCCCCGCTACCCGGCCAAGCGCCTGGCGCTCACCGTCCAGCTCGACAAGCAGAGCGTCAACGACGACATCGAGGCCTTCGGGTTCCCCCCGGAAGACCTCGTGTTCCGCTGGGATTCCCGGGAGGGCCGGGCGCCGGCCGAGGCGCGATACCGGGCACGCCTGGCCGAGCGCGGGTTCGAGTTGAACGGCGACATGCTCAGCGTCGACTACCAGTGGGTTATCGACCGGAGCGGCCCGAAGGTCCGCCACGTGGCCGCCGGCCTCCGGCAGGTGGCCCGGCGGCACGGCTACGAGCCCGGCCGAGGTCACCTGGGCGTCCTCGCCTCCTTCGTGCAGGGCCTGAAGTACCAGATCCCGACCCAGCGCCGGCAGACCCCGAGCGGACGGACGGTTGAGACCACGGGCGTGCTGATGCCGCTGGAGGCGTTGGCGGCGGGCTGGGGCGATTGCGACACCAAGTGCCTGCTGTTCGCCTCGCTGCTCGCCAGGCGTCGGAGCGCCGAGCTCATCCTCTTGGTGGGCAACGACCACATGTTCGTCGGCGTGCAGGCGCCGCCACGCCAGAACGACCGCTTCGTGAAGGTCCGCAACCTGCGCTACGTGCTCGTCGAGCTGACCACACCCTGGGCCCTCGGCCGGATCAGCGAGCAGCAGTGGAAGGCGGCGCGCCGAAACAGCTACCGCATCGTGCCGGTGACGTAGTCGCCCGCCAGAAACGCCGCCCCGCCGCCCCGCCGCCCCGCTGGCCGCGAGCCGCAGGCCGGGGTCGAGTGCGGCATGGGAGGAACCCGATGGAATTGAACCGGAAGAACGTAGGCCACCGCACGCTCACCCCTCGCTTGACGTCCCGGGGTGTGCGGCTCCTGCTGCTCTGCCTGACGGCCACCGGCCCGCTGGGCCTCGGCGGCTGCAAGCTGAACGTCGGCGTGTCCTTCGATGAGGCCCCCGGCAACCAGGTGGGCGACCCGGTCACCCTCAAGGGCGTGCAGATCGGCCAGGTCAAAGGCACCCGTCTCGAAGGCGGCCGCGCGGTGGTCGATGTCGAGATCGAGCCGGAGCACAAGGACGGGATCCTCGGAAGCGCCCGCTTTGTCTTCGTCGAGGGGGGCGCCGGCGCCCCGCGCGGCCTCATCCTGGAGGACGCGGGGATGGGCGAGCCCCTGAAGTCGGGAGCGGTCATCCAAGGCGTCATGCCCTGGCTGAAGTTCAACGTGTCGTTCGACAAGGCGAAGGGCGCCGCTGCCGGCGACGTGGTCCTTCACAACGACATGACCATCGGCAAGGTGCTCGGAGTGTCCCTGGACGGTGGCAAGACCTGGGTCTCCGCACGGGTGGAGCGCCGCCACCAGAAGGACGTCCGGATCGACTCGGCGTTCACGTGGCAGACGCCCGGCCTGTTCGGCGGCGGCACCCGCGCCCTCGTCCTCACCGACCCCGGCTCGGGCCCCCCCCTCACGCCCGGCGGCCGCCTCGCCGGCACCACGGCCACCCAGCAGTGGGGGAAGGCCATCGGCGCGGCGTTGCAGGGCCTGCGCGAGGGCCTGGGCGAGGTGATCGCCGGGATCGACCCCGACGACAAGCGTGCGGTCACCGAGTTCTTCGACCGGGCCCAGGCCAAAGCCAAGGAGCTGGCCCAAGACCTCCCTGAACGCGCCGAGCGCTTCAAGAAGGACGAGCTGCCCAAGCTGCGCCAGGAGATGGATGCGCTCAAGCGCAAGCTGGAGGAGTCGGGAAAGGTCGAACAGGCCCGGAAGGTGGCCGAGGAGTTTGGGAAGTTGTTCAAGTGACCCGCGCCGCGTCGTCCGGGGGCTCGGTCAGGTAGGATCCGGCTGGCTCGGACACCTCGGCTGAGCGGCCGGGGTCTCGTCCGCTGGAATCGGGAGCAGGCGATCGCGAAGATCAACAGGACGACGGCGCTCCAACTGGTCGTCATTATCGGGTTTTTTGTGTTTGCGGGGGTCTACCTCACGCGTACCGGCGAAGCCGTCGGCGAAGCCCGGCTGGAGGAGACGCTGCGCCGGTACAACATCATCGAAGTCACGCCAGAGTTCGAAACGCGTTACCGGAAGGCACAGGATCAGTGCCTGCCTGGAGCGAGCACGATTCGGCGATACGGGCACGGCGGCATCGATCCGACGAAGTTCTGGCCCTGCATGGACGACTGGTTCGACCTGCCGCCGGACACTGCGCCAGGCCCTCCATGACGCACCCAACGGCATGCCTTGCTGTCAGAGTGCACCCGGCTCGGCGCCGTCCACGCAGCAGCCCCCGTGGAGACCGATGGGCGGCTGTTCGCGGGCGATGTCAGGCCTACGGAACCTTGGAGGCGACCCGCCAACCCCATGGGATGGCGTCCTTCACCTGCGCAACCGAAGCGGGAGAAGGTGCCGATTCTCCTGATGGGACGAAGGCCGCTGCTGGGCCCGTCTCGATCGGTCTTGCGGCGTTTCGAACAAGCCTGAGAGTTCTCCTCTTAGGTAGGGTTTGGAGGAGGCGGCCGGCTCGGCCGTCGGGATGGAATCTCGCTTGCCCGGAAGAGGAGTGGACGATCGCAAGGATCGACAGGACGACGGCGCTCCAACTGGTCGTCAGCATCGTCTTGCTGACGGCCTCAGGGGTCTACATCACGCGTACCGGTGAAGCCGTTGGCGAAGCCCGGCTGGAGGAGACGCTGCGCCGGTACAACATCACCAAGATCACCCCGGAGTTCGAAACGCGCTACCGGAAGGCTCGGGATCAGTGTCTGCCGCAGGCGAGCACGGTTCAGCGATACGGGGGGGGCGGAACCGACCCAGCGAAGTTCTGGCCCTGCATGGACGACTGGTTCGACTTGCCGCCAGAAGATGGCGGCGTGCCGGGGGGATGAGTTGGCTGGGCCGGATCTTGGGCCCGGTCTCGCCCCGCGCTCACCGCACCCATTCGTACAGCTCCCATCGGTCCGTCTTTGGGCTCCTGGTTCCGCCCAGGCCCCTTCCCACCAGCCGGCGGCGGGTCCCGTGGGGCAGCGTCGCAAGCTGCCGTGATGAGTGAGGGGCAGGGCTCCGCGTCGGGCTGAGCCCCACCTCGAAGACCCGCCCGGGGGGCTGGGTCACGGCCAGACGCGGCGCACCCGCAGATGAGGTTCCACCGCGACCCACGTAGTTGCCGCGACGTGGGATCTTCAGGAACTCGTCCGCCGCGGCTTGCCCTGGGCTCCTGAAGCGCTGGCCGGAGCGCGAGCGCCTGGCGAGCTGGTGAAGGCGGCCAACTCCTGGGAGCGCGTCGATGTGACCTGAGGCGTGGTGCGCCGCCGCTCTGAACACGCTGAAGTCGACATCACGTGCCGACTTCAGCGATGGCCCCCACTCGGTCGCAAAGCCGATCCGAGCCCTGCCATCGGGGCCGGGCTGCGACGCTAGCCGCGTTCGCCCCCCGGTGTCGGACGCTAGTTCGGCAATGTCGGTTGGGACTTGGAGCCCCCCCTTGCGGATCTGACGGCGGCGAACGGCGACAGCCGAGCCCGCGACCACGAGCGTCCGCCAGATAGAGTATTCTTCTTGACGCCCCCACACGATCTCAGCCGTTTGCATCGTCGCGTCGCGCGCCGCGGCCTCACCAACGTCTGCCAGGTAGGTAGCGGCGACTGCCGCGGATCGCGGCGAGGCACCAAGCCTTGCGAGTTCCTCTGTCACACCCAGGCCGAGCCCCTTCCCGATGAGGCTTGCGCCCAACCCCGTAACCCCACCCACGAGCGCAGTTCGACTCGCCTCGTAATGACTAACTTCGAGCGGGTTATTCGAAACGAAGTGGGAGATGAGGAATGCGTCGACGTACCCCTCGGCCGCGTTGCTCGCCACCGCGGCGATCAGGGCGCTGCCCTCGCTGCCCCCGATGCCGGCCAAGGCAGTGAAATGGAGGGTCCCTCCGAGGGTAAGCCCTCCGACGAACCCGGCGGCTCCGGCAAAGGCCGCGTGCTGCAGACAGCCCTCGAGCCCCCCCCCCGCCGCGACTCCGCTCATGCACCCCACCACAGCCCCAGTGACGAAGCCCACCAGTGCTGGTGCGAGCACGGCGGCGCGGCCATCGGCGTCCACGTAGATGATCGGGTTGGCGAACGACTGGGTAAACGGGTCGTAGGTCCGCGGGTCCAGCGGATCGGGCGGGAGGGGGTCGGGCGAGAGGAAGCGGCCCAACGTCGGGGCGTACACGCGGGCGCCGGCGTCCATCAGCGGCAAGGTGAGGGCGGGGGTGGAGCGGGTGCCCTGGTGGCGGAGGTAGCCGTTCCAGGTCTTGGGGTAGGGGTTGCCGCCGGGGAGGTTGCCGAAGGTGGTGGGGGCGCCGAAGGGGGTGAAGAGGGTGGCGGTCTTGACCGTGGCGTCGTTGACGACGGCGATCGGGGTGCCCGTGGGGGTGGTGAGGGCGATGTCCAGGCGGTCTCGGTCGTGGGAGAGCTCGAAGCCGGGGAGGCCGGTGGGGGCGAAGTGGCGGGGGCGGGTGCGGACCTTGACCGTGACGAGGGACTCGGTGTCGCGCTCGTAGGTGGTGCGGGCGTCGGTCGTGCGGCGGCGCAGGTCGTAGGCGAGGACGTCGCTGGCCAGGTGGCCCGTCGCGGCGGAGCGCGTGAGGGCCGCGGGTGGGGCCGGGGGGAGGGTGGTGATGCGGCCGTCCGGTGGGGTGGTGGGGGTGTCCACGTCGCGGGCGATGCGGTGTTCGATGCGGCTGATGTGGCCGGTGGTGTCGAGGGTGAGCTGCTGGTCGGCGGCGAAGGGGCCTGGCGGGGGGTCGGCGGGGAAGGCGGCGTTGGCGGGGAGGGGGCGGGCGGCGGGCCAGTCGAGCCGGCGGACACGGGTGCGGCGGCCGAGGGGATCGCGGTCGATGAACGTGGCGACGCCGACGGAATCTGGGTCGTTGGGGTCTGGGTCGTCGGGGTCTGGGTCGTCGGGGTCTGGGTCGTCGGGGTCTGGGTCGTCGGGGTCTGGGTCGTTGACGTCCGAGCCGACGGGCAGGGCGTGCCAGGCGGTCAGGCGCAAGGCGGGGTCGTAGGCGAGGCGGTGGACCACGTGGTGGCCGGCGGACCACTGGGTGTGGGTGCTTGGGAGGCCGGCGGGGTTGGGTGGGCCCCAGCTCACAAAGGCGAGCAGTCGGTGGGGGCCGTTCGTGGCGGCGCTGGCTGGGACGTCGACGGCGGCGCCCGGGGCGCTCGCGGCGAGCTCTGCGTCAGACAGGGCGGCGACGGGTGCGCAGTCGACGCCGGCCGGGTCGTCTCCGGGGTCTTCGGCGGCGCCGGCGGTGGGGGCGTGCCACGAAAGGCGGGCGATGGCGCCGTCCGGGTGGTGGATCCAGCAGGCGGTGACTCCGGCGACCACCGCCCGGACCGGGCGGCCGTCCTCGGTCCACTCCCAGCGGCCCACCAGGCCGTTGGGGCCCGTGAGTGAGGCCAGGCGGTCGGGCGGGACGTCCTCCGGGGCGTTCTCTGGGTCCTCCGGGTCCCCCGCGGCGTCTGCGCCGCCGCCCCAGGTCAGGGAGTAGGCGATCTGTCCGGGGGTCTCGGGATCCCGCACGTCGCCGGACGGGATGCGAAGCGAGGTCAGGCGGCCTGCCGCGTCCCAGGTCCGCTCGGAGATGAGCTCGCCGTCCCGACGGAACGAGGTGGGGCGGGAGTCGTCGTCCCACTCGATCTCCACCACCGACTCCGGGCGGTCAGGTTCGCCGTGGCGCTCGCTGATGGCGGTGGGGCGGCCTCGGGGGTCGCGGGTGAACAGCACCTCATGCAGACCCGTGCCCGCGAGGACCAGCCTGTCGGGCGACAGGATCGCAGGGGCGGGCGGGGCCGCGTCGGCGGGGTCGTAGCCGGGGATGTGGCCTCGGCGGATTCGGGTGACCCGACCGTCCGCTCCCCGCTCGACGGCCTGCGCGCGACCGAGCGGGTCGACCCGAAGCACGAGCTCATCGCGGGCGTTCCACACCTGCCGGACCGGCGGGTGAGGGCCCCGCCTGAAGCTCACGATCCGCCCGGCCCGGTCCCGCTCCCAGGCGAGCCGGTGCCCCTCGGGGCCCTCGGCGGCGGTGATCTGGCCGGTGGGGGACCAGCGCAGCCGGACCTGCCGCCCGACGGGGTCGGTCAGCGTGGCGATCCGCCCGCCCCTGCGCTCACGACACCAGCCCCCGCCTGCGGCGGCGCACGTGGACGCGTCGCCGTCCGGCGCGGCGGGAGGCGGCGGGGGGCCCGCGCCGGCCGTGCGCCAGGCGGGCTGCCCGAGCGCATCCAGCCCCAGCCGCTCATGCGCGACCGCGTCGCCGTCGACGGCCCAGACCCGGCCGGTCAGCCGCCCGGCGGCGTCAAACTGGCGCGCCTCGGACAGGCCGTCCGATCGGGCGATCCCGGCGACGAGCCGAGTGCCCGCCAGCCGGGACAAGGATCGCCGGGTGCGGCCGTCGTCCACGGCGGAGAGCAGGGCGGTGTCTGGGTCGAACGACAGCCGTGTGGCATCGCCGGCCGGGTCGGTGACCTGCGTCGGCCGTCCCAGGCCGTCCCGCGCCACGGTCACCGCGCGGTTGTTCCGCGCGAGTCGCCAGACGCGGCCATCGGCGTCCGCCGTGCGCTCCGTCACGCCGTCTGGGCCGGTGATCCGAACGCCATTGCCGGCATACGTCAGCGTCGTCCGGGTCGCCTCGGCGCCGGGATCCCCGCCCACCACGCCCTGCCGCGTCGGTCGGCCCGCGCCGTCCAGCGTCGTCTCGTGCACCCGCCCCAGCGGTCCCGTCGCCCGCACGGTGAGCCCGCCCACCACCTCGCCGCCGCCCGCGTCGCCGTCCCCTCCGTGGGACTCGTAACGCCACACCGCCTCCCCCCCACGTGCCTCGTCCGACCGCAGGGTCGGCCGGAACATCGCATCCACCTCCCGCGTCGTCCGATGTCCGTCGTCGGCCCGCTCGACGAGCCGCAGACGGCCTGCGTCGGCCTGGGGTTCCCACGTGAACCGGGTCTCGTTGGGCGCCCACGGCGGGCAGGCCGGCGCCTCGGGGGCCAACGCCGCCGCCAGGTCGCCGGGCGGGGCCCGGGGGGCGAGCGGGTCGGGCTCGCAGCGCAACTGCGGGCGCCCCAACCCGTCGGTGAACTCGGCCGCCGCCGTGCCATCGGCCAGACGCACGGCCGCCACCACGTCGCCCCGCCTGGACCACTGGGTCCGGACGCCGCCGGAGTCCACCTCCTCCATCGGCCTGCCCAGGCCATCCCATCGTGTCGTGCGCGCAGGGAGCCCCGGCGGCGTCTCGCTCGTGACCCGCCCCCGCGCGTCGTGGGTTCGGAGGGTCGCAAGGGCGCCCCGGCGACGTCGGGTCACGCGGCCGAAGCCGTCCTCCTCGCGTTCCTCGGAGATCCGCCCCTGCCCGCCCCCGTCCACGGTGACGATGGCGCGCCAGGGCGACTCGGCAGGCCGATCCCAGCTCCACGTCTGCTCCATCTCCCCCACGTTGCCCGCCGTCAGCCGCCGGACGACGGTCAGCGGGCGACCCAAGGCGTCGTGGGTGAGCGCCTCGTCGACACCGAGCGCGGCCGCCGACCGTCGGCTGGGCCATCGTGAGCCGCCCGGGTACTCCCACTGGACCGTCACGCCGTCCGGCCCCCGCAGCGCCGTGCGTCGATCGGAGGCGTCCCAGTCGGTCGTCGTGGTGCCGCCACCCCCTGCACGGGAGAGGCGCACCCGGCCCAGGGCGTCGACGACGCGACCGGACGTCGACGCCGGGGTGTCCACGGCGCGGCGCAGCGCCTCGTCGCCGCCGATGTCGTAGGCGATCTCCCAGGCCAGGGCGCCCTGATCCACCCTGCGGATCGTCCGCCCCAGGGCGTCCAGCTCCAGCTCAACCGCCGGCGCCAGCGCCCCGACAGGTCCGATGGCACGCCCCACCGTCCGCCCACGGGCGTCGTATGCGGGGCGCTCCCGCACGCCGTCCTCCACCCGCTCGACGCTCCACAGCCTCCCCTCCGGATCGTACTGCCGCCGCCGGGTGATCAGGCCCGATCGACCGACGCCAACGCCGGGGTGGACCGCCTCCTCGAGCACCCGTCCCCCCGCCCCGCGCGCCACGTCGACCCAGTGGCCCTCGATCCCGCTCTCCCGCCGCGTCACCCGTCCGGCCCGATCCCGCTCGACGGCCCGCACGTACTCCGCCTGGCCCGATCCGGGCCGCGGCACCAGCCGCTCCTCGACGCGGATCCGGCCGGCCCCCTGGCGGGCCCTGACGAACCGTCGCTCGATCAAGCCGCCCGTGGGCGTCCGCTCGCGGATGATCCGCCCGAGGCCGTCGCGCTCGATGATCTGGGTGCGGCCAGCGACGTCCGTGATCCGCGCCGGCGCGCCGGTCGCCGGGTCGAGCGAGAGCTCGGTCCGCCCCTCCGGGGTCACGATTGCGGTCACGAGCCGGTCGGGGTGGTTGCGCTCGTAGCGCTCGAAGCGCTCGCCTGGCCCCAGCCTCGCCGTCAGCAGCCCGTCGTCGTCCCGCTCCCACCGGGTCCGCTCGATCCAGCCGCCATCGCCCCAGACCGACTGCCGCAGGGGCTGCTCCCAGTATCGGTCCCGCGCCTCGCCTCCGTCGCCGTCGCCGGTCTCGATGGTGCGATCGTCGTCGTAGTGGTCCGGCTTGGGCGCCTCGCCGGGGTCGGGCCCCTCGCCCGGCTCGACTCCCACGCCGTGGCGCTCGTACGCCAGTCGACGCTGCGCCTGCGCGGCGCCTCCCCAAAGCGGCAGATCCCTGGGCAGGCCGAGCCTCACGTCGAGCCGGACGGCGTCCTCCCCTGCGCCCTCGTCCGGCCCGACTCCCGCGCACATGCCCCCGTCGTCGTCCTCCTCGCACCACGCCGCGGCCTCGACGATCGCCCCGTTGGCCGTCTGCCCGCCGGGCTCGTCCACGGCGGTGAGCCAGCACCACCCGATGGAGTCGTCCCCCCGCCCTTCGCCCGCGCCCTGGTCCATGCGGAAGAGCTGCCCGGAGGCGTTGGTCGCGAACCGCATCGGCGACTCGGCCCAGCCGTCCCGCACGGTCACGCCGCAGACCTCGCCCGCGGCCGCCGGGGGGTCGCAGGGCCCCGCCTCACCCTCCGGCCCGCCCCGGGTCCAGTCGAACGTCACCACCCGACCGTCGGCGTGATCGATGCGGATCACCTGGGCCTCCGGGAGCACGTCTGCGTCGGCCGGGGCGAGCAGCCCCTCGTCCGCGAGGGCCTCGGAGATGGCCTTGGGGACGCACCACGGGCCCCACTCCCAGCCGTCCGCCGAACCCTTGGCGGCGAACTGCTCGAAGTACAGCAGCCGCTCGGGCTCGTCGTTGGCCGACGGTCGCGGGGGCGTGTAGTCCGTATCCTGCCGCCAGGTCACCGTGGTCCGGTGACCCTCGGGGTCGACGATCACGCCCAGCGCCCAGGCCGGCGGTCCCCTCACGCCGTACTCATACCGCCAGCTCGACCGGTGCCAGCCGGCGTCGGTCAGCGGTGTGCTCGACGTGGCCCGCGCCAGCAGCGGGCCGGCGTAGTCGAACTCCACCCGCGCCACGGCGTCGCCGGCCTCGTCGAGCGCAGACGCGTCCCAGGAGCAGTCGGGATCATCGCCTTCGTCCGGTCCGTCGGGCCCGATCCGTGGCGGCTGGCGGACGAACGGGCGGCCCGGAGAGTGCACCAGCTCTGCGGACACGAGGCGGTCCACCTCCAGATCATCGAGCCCATGGGCGTCGCCCTCGAAGGCCCCTTGCTCGTATTCGAAGCGGATGGCGTACCGACCCATCCCGGTGCGGGTGACCGCCTGCACCTCCTCGAGCTGGAGGGTGGACGGGTCGTACACGTAGTCGAAGCCGTTGCCGGCCAGATCGCGAACCGCGCTCAGGAGCAGCTCCCGGGCCTTGGTGCCGCTGTCCGGCCGCCGCCGCGTCGCGCGGTCCCGCGCAAGCGCGAAGTGGTAGGTCGTGCCGTCGGCGGCGGTGTACAGGTACCCGGCCGCGGGCGCGACGCAGGATCGCTCCCCGTCGTCGGCCTGCACCGGGGGCTGGCCGACCAGGGTCCCGCGCAGCCGCCCCCGCTCTCCGGGGAGCACCGGCACGTAGCGGCCAAACCGGCGACGCAGCCAGGTGATGCCTTGGCCGTCGCCCCACAGGAGCGTCACTGCGCCCCAGCCGTCGCCCTCGACCACGCGGGCGTTGTGGGTGTGTGACCAGCCGGGTCCCAGCGGCGAGAACAGGTCCTGGTCTCCGCTGTGATAGTGCCGCGTCAGCTCCAGGAGCCCCCCGGGCGTCTGCACGGACAGCTCGGCAGGGGCGTCGTGGGCCAGGCGGCCGTCGTCCAGGGCGACGTCGTCGTAGGGGACGTGCCCCATGCCGGTCCGGTTTCGGAAGTTGCGCAGGACCGCGTACCGCCCGTCCGCCTGCTGGGCATTGCGGCAGTCGGAGTCGCCTCCGGGCGGGGCAAGAGGCTCGTCCTCGCCGGCCTCCTCGTCAGGTTCTTCGTCCGGATCGGCGATGGGGTCGGCCTCCCCCGAGCCCAGGCGATAGGCGACGACGGTCCACTTGCCGTGGCGGGGGATCCGAGGATCGAAGCCGAACACGTAGTCCAGCGTAAGGTGGTCCTGGGCGGCGCCGAGCCCCGTCAACACGCCGTACCCAAGCGACCGAGGGCTCTGGATGACCCCGGTCCGCTCGGCGGCGTTGCCGTCGGTGAGGATGTTCTGGACGTCGAACCGGTGCTCCCACGCGGGCCGGCCGTTGAGGAACACGCCCACCTGCACCACGTTTCCGATGCGACCGGCGGAGCACTGGTCCTGGACCTCCGAGCCGATTGCGCAGCGGGCCCCGATGAGCGTCTCGCACTGGTCGTCGTCGTCGGGGTCGCACTTTTCGTGGACGCAGCGCCACTCGCCCCGGTCCTGGCCGTCGGACTCGGGCTTGATCTCCTGGCAAGGCCCGTCCGGGAGCCGATCGAGGCGGATCCGCAGCCGCCCGGTGGAGGCGGAGCTGACCCACCTGCCGCGCTCGGCGCAGCGGGGCATGTGGGTGACGTCTTCGAAGCTCACCGCCGCGCCGCCGACCTCGCTGGCGATTCCGGCGGACAACGAAAAGCCGCCGTTGAGGGCGGGCTGCAGGAGATAGGCGCCGGCGCCCGTGACCGGGTCGGTCACCACCAGGCCGGCGACCGAGGGCTGGTCGAAGGCGTCGCCGGCGGGCAGCGGGTGGGCGGGCACCTTGGCGATGCGCCCCTGCACGAGGTGGGTCGCCAGGGCGATCCCCAGCGCATCGGGCATGGTGACCTGGCCGCTGTCGAACAGGCCGTGGGCGTTGGCGGCGTCGACCTCGTGGACATCGACGGACAGCCGGCGGGCCTCGGCGATGACCCGCTGAGCAGAGAAGCCGGGGCCCGAGAACCGGCGGCCGGGGACGCTGCCCTCGAGGTAGCTGGCCTGGTGGCCGAAGAGCGCCACGGCGTCCCGCGCCGCGGTGTCGTCTCCGTCTCGCCCGAACGGTGTCGCAATGACCCGCGGGACGTCGACGGTCACGTAATGGCGGCGAACCCGGATGGGCAGGCCGGCGATCCTCGCGACGTCCACCTCGTGGCCCACGAGGGCGAGCCAGATGTCCTTGAACCAGCCCAGGCCGTGGCTGCCGAAGGTGTCGTCGGCCGCCCGCACGGTCTCCCGCAGGTAGTCGCGGCCTACACCTTCGAGCTTGTCCAGCCTCCCGCCCGCCACGGGCGGCGGACCCGCGCCATGGCCCGCGCCCAAGGCCAGGACGTACCGGGCGCCGGCGGTCAGGGAGAAGGTGTGGGCCTCCTCGCCGAACCCCGGGATCGACAGCGTCACGCCGAGCGCCGCACCGGCGCCTGCGCCCGCTGCCGCCGCCCGCCGCGTCTCGCCCGCCGCCACCAGCTCCATGGCGTAGCGGAGCTCGCCGGTCTCGTGGGACTCGACGACGGGGGCGGCGTCCAGCAACGAGACGGTCTCGGAGCGGATCGCCGGCAACGCACCCAGCCGAAGCGCGACCCGGTGAAGCTCGGCGCTGGGCAACGTGCGGGTGACGCCCCGGCCGTCGACCCCAGGGGCCTTGGGCGCGGGCGGGGCCATTGGCAGGAAGGGGCTCGTCCACGGACGGATCGTGCGGGTCAGCCGCGGCAGCCCACCCCGGCGCCGGGCCCACACCTGCAGCGGCGGGGCGTGGGAGTACAGCACGTCGTCGTCGAGCGTCGGACGGGCGGCGACCTGCGCCTTGGAGGGACCCGAGACGGCGACGGTCTTGAGCAGCGGGGCGAGGTGGATCCAGCGGGGCTCGGAGGGCCCCGGGGCGTTGTTCGCGGCCAGGTGGGCGCGCACGATCCAGTGGTCGACCTCCACCGCCCGAAGCCGCTCACCCACCATCTTCCGATCGGTCGGGATGGCGGCGCTGTGCAGGACCCGGGCGGCGACGTGCGCGTCGGAGGCGCCGGTGAGCCCCATGGCCTGACCAGGCGTGAGCGCCAGGCGGGCCAGCTCGAGCCGGGCGGGCACGTCCGAGCGGCGGAGCAGCTCGATGAGGAGCCAGGCGGCGTCTGCGTCGTTGGCCCGTCGATCACGCATCGCGCCGACTGGGCCGACGCGGGCGCCGCGGTAGACCTCGGGCAGGACCCGGTCGTGCACCCAGCGCCAGATGCGCAGCGGGTCATGGCCGAGGCGGGCCGCGAGGTCGTCGAGCTCGTCGGAGGGGGTGGTCAGCAGGTCGCCGGCGCCCGGCGGGAAGTCGGCGTCGATGGGGTCGGTGAGCCGGATGGGCATCGCGTCGACGTCGGCGGGCAGCCGGCGGGGCCGGACGGACGGTGCGGCGGCCGCCCGCGGACGCTCCAGGAACGGCACGCTCAGCCCGCTGGGTCCCAGCCGGTCGAACGCGCCTCGATCTCCGGCCTCGTAGCGGCGGCTCGCCCGGAGCACCTCGCCCGCGGCGGCGCGCACGGCCGGCGGCTCGTCCGCGACCGCCATGCGCAGGAGGTTGCGCAGGACCGCCTGGCGGGCCGCTCCCCCGCGGATCAGCTGCGCTGCGGCATCTCCTGCCGGGATCTGGGGGATGGCGGCGCGGGCGAGGTCGAACTGGGCCCGCGCGGTCTCGACATCGGACAGGGGGCGGGGCGGCGGTGGCGGCGGGCTGCGGCGGGGCGGCGGGGTGTCGGCCATGGCCGCCCGTCGGACGGGGGAGGGCGGCTGCGCGGGCGCTTTGGCGGACGGCGGGGGCAGCGGCGACGGGGACGACGACGGGCCGATGGCTGCCGCGGCTGGAGCGGGCGCTGCGGGGCTGCGGACCTGCGCGCCCGCAACGGAGGGCGGAGTGACCCGTGCCGGGGGCGGTGTCCGGCGGTCGGTGGTCACGGGCTGCCCCGGCCAGGCCAGCCAGGCGGCGCCTGCGACCACGAGGAGCAGGGCGGCGAGCCGGCGGCGTCGGGAGGCCAGCCCGATCAACAGGATCCAGAGCAGCACCGGCGGACCGCGCGGTCCGCTCGTTCGACAGTCGCAGCCGGCCGGGTTGCCCACGTAGGGCTCAAAGGGCGCCTCGCCCTCGCCCTCCCCCTCGCCGGCGTCCGGTCCCGGCTCGAGTCCAGGGTCCGGGTCGGGATCCGCGTCGGGGCCCGTCGCCGTCGTCTCGGCCGCCTCGAGCTCCAGGGTGGCCGCCCCGACCCCCAGCAGATCGGGGTCTTCGGGCGGCCCGGACTCCGCCCTGACCACCAGGCGACCGACGCCTGCGGGAATGTCGGTCGTGTCCAGCTCCAAGTCCACGGTCAGCTCGCCGCCCGCGGGGACGACGCCCGGCGACGGCTGCGAGGCCTCGCCCATCACCCGCGTCGGCGGCTCGTCCGTCGCCGCCGCCACGACCCGCTGCGCCGTGATGGGCACCTCGGTGGGGTTCACCAGCGTCGCTGTGATCGGCAATGGGTCGCCGGCGACCCCGGTGTGGTCGTCGACGCGCACCTGCAGCTGAGCCAGCGGACCTACGGCGAGGCGCTCGTAGCCGGCGGCGCCCCGGGCGATCACGGGTCCACCCGGCTCGTCGCGCACGACCACCTCGGCCCCGTGGGCGCCCGCCCCGTCGGCGGGGGCCACCGCGGTGACATGGGCCTGCTGGCCGACCGGCGTGTCGAAGCTGGCCAGCAGCTGTCCGTCCACCGACAGCTCTGCGACGGAACCGCAGCACACCTGGGCCTCAACGGTCACGGACTGTCCTGGCCCGGGGTTGACGGGCCGGACCGTGAGGTCGGCCCGCGGCGTGGCGGCTGAAACCTGCAGGTGCGTACCGCCCATGGCGATGACGCGGCCGCCCAGCCAGGCCTTGACCCGCACAGGGTGCTCCCCCACGCCCGGCGTCGGGCCGGTCATGCCGACGGGGTCGGCGGCGCTGGCGACGACCGCGGGAAAGCCGTCGGCCTGCAGCAGGGTGCCCGCAGGCAGCGGCGCGGACGGGGTCACCACCAGGGACAGCGACCCTCCTGGTGACAGGGGTCCGGGGGGCGCCGCCACGTCCAGGGTGATGTCGTAGTCGGCCACGCTCACCGGCACCTGCACCGGGACGGCCGCGCCCGACGGGTCCAGGAGCGCCGTGAGCGCGTGGTCGCCCACCTCCTTGTCACCGCGCCACCACAGCGTTGCGTGACCCGCGACGGCCTGCGCCGTGTCGACGGCCAGCTCCCCGACGAGCAAGGCGACGTCTATGTCCTCGCCCTCGACCACCGACACGTCGACCCGCACGTCGTCACACGGCCTCGGATCGGCGGGGGAGGTCCGCGCGACTCCCGTCAGCGCGATGGGCGCCGCCACCACCTCCACGTCGACCGCCAGGTGGTTGTTGTCCCGCCGCGCCTCCGCCGGCACTGCTTCGTCCGGGTCGATCTCGGCCGCCACGGTCACCGTCCCGACCCGCTCGGGGGCCCAGGGCAAGCGTGCGATCGCCTGCCCCGCGGCAGGCACGTCCACCGTCGCCCGGCCGAGCAGCGCGCCGTCGACGTCGACCCGGACCACGGCTGCGGCCACGGCGCGCCCGCCCTGGTTGTCCACCGTGACGGCCACTGCGCCCGCCATGCCCACGACCGCCGGCGCGGCGTCGATGGCGACGGGCACCAGGTCCGGGACGTTGGCCATGGACCAGGTCATGGAGTTGTTGGACTCGTCCGCGTCCCCGTCGAGCGAGGCGACGAAGGTGAGCACCCGACGCCCCTCCGCCGCGCCCAGCTCGAACTGCACCGGGATGGGCCGGCCCACATCCACGCGCTCGATCACCGCCTGGTGGACGATGCGTCCGTCGGCCGGCGCCCCGTCGAACACCTCGACCCGGGCCTCGCGGGCGCGCGCCGCCCCGACGTTGAGCAGATCCGCAGCGACCTGGGTCGGCGCCCCCACCTCGGGCAGCTCCGGGTCCGACGTGACCGGCCCCCACGCGAGGTCCGGCGGCTGGGCGAACAGCAGGGGCACGAAGGCGGCGGAGGCGGTCCCGATGCCGGTGTACACGCTCACCGGCCGGTCGGACTGCACGATGAGCCGCCGCGCCTCGCCCACCCGTGGCAGCGCGACGTCGTCCATGAGGTTGACGTGCCCGCCGCGGCCCAGGGTGCCCTCATAGGTCGGCTCGCCGTCGTCCGGGTGGATCACGGTCACCCGGGTCTGGTCGTAGAAGGCGTAGACGTAGGCGAAGCTGGGCGTGCCCCGGCCCCTGGGCGACAGCGGCACCAGGAACCGCGTGCCCACGAGCTCGCCGCGGGCGTCCGGCACGTGCAGGCCGTGCTGGTAGCCGAAGGCCACGGCGTTGAGGATCACCAACGTCGCAGCGGACAGGCGGCCCGAGCCCGTGATCCGCAGCGGCACGATGTCGTCCGGATGCGGGAAGGTGACTGAGCGCACCGAGTCCTTCGGCAGCAGCCCCTCCCAGGCGACCGCGCCGGTGTCCAGGCGCTCGAGCACGACGCGGTTGTCCTCGTCGTGGCTCCAGAGGGTCACCTCCTCGCCCATGCGGCCTGGCTGCAGGTTCAGGGACGCCCGGCCGATGAAGCCCGTGAGCCGGGTACCCGCGAGCTTGCCGTCGGGGGCGACGAAGCTCAGGCCGAGGTCGCTGTAGGCCCAGGCGATGACGTCCACGGGCAGATCGCCGTCGGCGTCGGTGGCCTCGATGCCGACCTGGCGCACCACCTGGCCTTCCCGCACCTGCACGTTCGCGCCGACGACCCCGTCGGCGGGTACATGGAGCCGATCCACGAGCACCCGGGAGTCGTCGGTGTCGTGGATGGTGACCCAGGCGTCCTCGTCCGGGGCGTGCAGCACGATGCGGTCGAGATCGACCACGTCGCCCGGCAGCCGCACCGTCGAGCGGGGCACGGCCGTGATGAGGAACGGGGCCTTGGCCGCACCCAGATCGTCTCGGACCTCGTAGGCCGTGGCCGACCACACGTTGCCGGTGATGGCGGCGAACGGACGCTCTGCGGAGATCGACAGCGCGCCTGCCCCGGGCCGCAGCGGGACGACCTCCTCGAACCCCAGGACCCCCCGTGACAGCAAGGAGCCGTCTGCTCGGCGCACGGCGTACCGCGGCCGCTCGGGCGAGTACCCGATGAGCAGGAGGTCGGACAGCGAGAAGGCCTGTGTGCGGTACGCGTACTCGCCGAAGAGGGGTCGGATGGCCCGGTTGTTGTCCTCTCGCAGCTCGGCCAGCTCACCGTCCGGGTCGACGACGAGCTCGATCTCGCCGTCGAGGGTGAGCACGGTGAAGGGGAACGCGACGGCGGCCTCGCCGAGGGCCTCGATGCTCACGTTGCGCCGCAGCGGGTCGGGGGGCGCGGGCAGCTCATCCAGGGTCGAAAAACGGAGCTCGATGGGCAGGTCGACGACCGCGGAGACGCCCAGGTTGTGGATGGGCGCGACCACAGTGACGGTGTCACCCACGAACAGCTCGTCCGCGGACAGCACCACCTCGGAGGCGACGATGGCGGGATCGGCCAGCGGCGCCTCTAGCTCCAGCGGCGCGGATGGAGGCGACAGGTCGCCGGCCATGTTCCAGGCGCGGGCGACATAGCGATAGGCGCCGCCGACCTCGATCGGGTGGGAGGAGGACAGCCGCAGCGCGTCGCAGCGCTCGGGGCGGAACCCGGTCACCAACACGCCTTCGGGCCCGGCGCGGTCGACGATCAGCCTCGCCGCGAAGCCCCCGGCCCGAGGCTGCTCGGGCAGCTCGACGACGGGCGCGATGTCGGCGTTGTCGAGGACCGTGGCGGCGTCCTGCCAGCCCCCGGCGTGGTCGCGCAGCTGGATCCGGAAGTCCGCGGCGACGGTGGCCGGGGACTGGAACCTCAGCGCGACCCGGTCGACGCTTGCCCCGTGGACGTCGCCGGTGAGCTCCGACCCGATCCACGGGGTGTCGTCGTGCGGCGACGGGTGCCAATGGCCGATGGGCGGATCCCGGTCGAGCAGGCGGGAGCGGGGCAGGCTGCCGTCGGACGGGTCGACCCGGCTCGAGGTGATCACCGAGCGGCTGACGCTCCTCCAGTCGCACAGTCGCTCGCCGTTGCGCAGCAGGCCGTGGTCGGCGTGGGTGTGGCCGACGAAGCGCACGCTGGCCTCGCCCTCGACGATGCGGCCGTCCGCAAGCTCGGGGGCGGGGGCCGCAGGCACGGTGAAGCGGGCGGTGGCGGGCGGCCCCGCCGCCCCGGCGCCGTCCACGGGGACCACCTCGACGTCGTAGGTGCGCTGGCCGCGGCGTGCGGGCACGTCGAGGAAGCGGCCGGGACGCCGGGCGATGGGCGGCCCGCCGTCGACCCGGATCTCGTAGCCGACGACGTCCTCGTCCTCTGGAGGGGTCCACGCCACCCGGAAGCCGTCAGACAGATCCCGCCACGAGGCAGGATCCGCCAGCGTCACAGGGCCGGGCGGGCCGTCGTCGGCGATCGCGAAGTCGGCGGGCGCAGACAGAGGCCCTGCGGTGTTGCCCTGGACCTCGGAGACCTGCAGCTGATGGTCGCCGGGTGTCGGGACGACCCCCGACCAGAGAGCGCCGACCCCGCTCCAGGCCTCGGCGCCATCCACCCAGACCCGGTGATGGGAGATCTCTGCCCGGGGCTGCCAGGTGGCCGTGACTTCGAACCCGTCCACGGCCACCTCCGGGCGACCAGGCCGCTCGAGGCTGCCGGTCTCCACGGCAAGCTCGGCGGGCGGCGAGCGGTTGCCGGCGGCGTCGATCACCACCACCGAGTACGTGAGCACGCCCCATAGGCCCGGGCGGTCCTCCGCCCCTGCGTCGTCGGGCGCCAACGCCTCCAGGAAGAGGCCGTCGCGGAAGAGCTCCACCGCGTCCGCCTCGGGCGGCGCGGCCCAGGTCAGCGTCACCCTCGGCCCCGCGGTGACCAGGGCCTCCAGGTCCTGGACCGGCCCCGGTCCCCGAGCGTCGACCTCGACCCCCGCCGGTGGCCCGCGGCCCCCGCGGTGGTCCACCGGGATCAACGTCAGGGTGCGCCGGCCCTCGGGCAGGACCCGAACCGCCTGTCCGCCCTCGGGGTCCAGCCTCGGCGGCCCCAGCAGGGCGACCTGCAGGCGCTGCTCCCACGCGTCGCCCGGGCCCGGAGTGCGGTGGATGCGTGCGCCGTCGGGGCGGGGGTCGACCTCCCAACCCTCCGTGTCCGCGTCCAGCTCGATGTCCTCCGTGGGCCAGATCGAGGGCAGGCTCAGGGTCAGGACCCGCCGGTCGGTCCGGTCGAACACCCAGGGGGGCTCTGGGTGGACGAGCCCCTCGGGCGCTGCGGCGGCGATGAGCGGGACCGCCGCCTCGGGCTCGCCGTCCACCTCCAGGAGGAAGCCGGCGATGCGGTGGCCGGCCGGGGGATCCCAGGTGACCGTTGCGGCGGCCCCGACCATCCCGACCTCGAGCACGCCGGCGGACAAGGGCAGGTCCATCCGGGCCTCGGGCCCATCCTGTCCGAGCGCGCCGCCCGCGCGGGCGACGACCCGCCAGCCGGACTCGCCGCCTGGCGCGGTGTCGTCGAGGAACGTCGCGGCCGCGAGGGGCGCCACCTCGCGCACGACGAACCCCTGCACGACAAACGTGTCCGCGGCCGTGTCGAGCAGGTCGAGGCGCAGGCGGCGGGTGCGCACCGGTTGGGGGAACGTGATGCGCCGGGTCAGCTCGCGGCCGCCGGCGACCCCCTGCACCACGCCCTCCCAGACGACGCGCCATCTGTGCCCCTGCCAAGCCGCGACGCGTGCGTGGGCGTACAGATGGCGACCGCTGAGCCGACGGAAGTCCGCCTCCACGGACGTCACCCAGTGGCTGGCCGAATCGTCGAGGATGAGCTCGACAGCGCCGGAGTGCGCCCGCAGCTGGGGCGGCGCCTGGGCGAGCGGGGCGACGCGGGTGGCCCCGATGGGCACTCCATCCCGCAGGACCAGGTAGCCGTCGGCGCCGTCTACGACAGGCCACTGCAGCCGGACTCCCTCGGCGACCGGGGTCAGCGCCGGGGCCTCGGCGCGCAGCTCGTCCACCCGCGTCTCGACCTCGACGGGGAAGTCGCGTCCGCCGGTGGTCACCGTCAGGCTGTGCCACCCGGGAGCGTCCGGAGCCCATGGGAAGGCGGCCGGCGCGGGTCGGCTGTCGTCGCCGAACGTCACGGTCGCGGCGCCGTCGGTGTCGACCTGCAGCTCGCCGTCCCGAGCGACCGCCCCGGTGACGACCGGCGGTCCGCCCACCTGCAGCACCGCATCGACCCTGTTGTTCGTGAGGTCCAGGTCCCATTGCGGCGCGTCGGGGCGCTCGACGAGCAGCGTGAAGGGCACGGGCCCTCGGACGTCCGGCGCCCGCCAGGGCAAGGTCCCTTGCGCGGGCATCCACTCGTCGCGCTTGGCCAGCAGCGTGTCCTCGCCGGACAGCAGCCGCACGTAGGGGCGCACCTGGCCTGCGGGGGCCGGCAGGTCCACGGCCCAGGAGATCTCGACGTCGTCGCCTGGGCGGGGTGCCGGCGGATCGAAGCTCAGGCGGGCCGACAGATCGGGTCTGCCGAGCACGGTGATGTCAGCGCTTGCGACGTTGTTGGTGTCGTCCAGCTCGACGACCTGTCCGGCCGGATCGAGCCGGGCGAACACCCGATGGGGCCCCGGAGACAGGACCTCGGATGACAGCGAGCGCGCCAGCCGCCGGACCACCTGTCCCCTGTACGGGGCGCCGGGCAGCTCCTCTCGGGCGGCGTCCAGCAGCGGTCCGTCGGGCGCGTCGGCGCGCAGCTCAACGGAGAACTGGGCGCCGCGCGTCCCGCCGTTGGCGGCGGTGAGCAGGCAGCTGAAGGGGTGGCCCCGATGCATCTGGGCCGTGCAGGACAGACCCTGCGCGATCAGGTCCGCGTCGGAGACCTCCACCGACAGGGCGGCGACGTTGTCGGCCTCGTTGGGCTCGACCAGGGTGTCGTCGGGATCCGCCTGGATGAGCAGGCGGTGAGTGCGGTTGTCGTCGAAGCGCAGCACCAGCGCTCGCTCGACGGTCTGCTGCGGCGCCAGCGGGGGCAGCTCAGCCTGGGCGACCGCCCCTTCGTTCCCCCCCGGGTCAACCGGCGCCCATACGCGCACGGAGGACGCAGGAGTCGCCTCGTCTCCCTGGTTGACGATCCGGACCTTCAACGTGAGCGGCTGGCCCCGGCCGACGACGGCCCCCGGGTCGGCCTCCACCAGGCCGCCGGGGATGGCCAGGTCGCCGCCCTGCGCGACGCGAACGCCCCGGACGGCGGTGTTGTTGCCGGGGTGGTCTCCGACCAACCGCTGCGGGTCGACGGTCACCCAGACGCGATGCACCCCCGTGGCCAGGCCGCCGGGGACGTCGACCGCCACGTCGCCGAACCCCCCGCCTTGCAGGGCGGCGAGCCGCTGCGCTCCCCCGCCCAGCGGCACGCCCCCGGCGAGCGGGTGCCCCAGGTGAAACGTGACCGTGGTCTCGGGGGTGGGCTCGTCGCCCTGGTTGAGCACCCGTGCGGTGAGGTGCAGCGGCTCACCCGCCCTCGCCACCAGGGGCTCGACGCGCACGAGGTCCGGCCGCACGGACAGGTCCGCCGCCAGGGGTGGTCGGACCCGGAGTCGGGCCGAGGCGCTGTTGTCGCCCTCGTCCGCCTCGTCCACGGCGTCACCGGCGTCGGCCTCCACGGTCAACGTCCGCCCGCCCAGGATCCCGTCCGTCATCAGGACCCACTCGACCTGCGTCTGCGCGCCCGCGGCCAGGGCCTGCACCGCTCGCAGCGGCGGCGTCCGGCCGGCCAGCTCCAGGCCCACTTCGGACGCAGCAGCGGGCTCCAGGCCTGCATTGACGACCGTCGCGACCACCCGCACGGGGACTCCCTCGGTCGGCCGCGCCGGATCGAGCTGCACGGATCGGATCAGGAGATTCGGCCTCGCTCGCAGCCAGGCCCGGGCCACGGCCGCTGCGCCCTGCAGGCCCATGGCCCCCAGCGCAGGGGTCAGCGCCTCGAGCGCAGGCAGATCCTCATGGTCCAGCAGACCCGTCGCAGCGAGCGCGTCCAGCCGCAGCGCCTCCCACAGTCCCTCGCCGCCACCGGGCAACGCCGCGGCTCTGAGCCAGCGCCCGCCCGCTGCGAGGACCGCCTCGGCAGGGACGACGTCGCGCCAGGCCCCAAGCGCACGCATGGCCAGCGCAGTGGTCGCCAGATCCGCGTGCTCTCCGTTGGCGCCCCAGCCCCCGTCCCCAAGCTGCAGGCCAGCGAGCCGCGCAAGGGCCGCGTCGATGGCGTCGGCCTGTCCGCCGAGCTGGCCGCGGACCGCCGACAGCGAGATCAGGACCTCCGCAGTGTCCACCACCGACGACAGGTGGCCGACCCCGGCGCCCCATCCGCCGTCTGCCGTCCTCGCGTCGAGCAGCGCGGCGGCGAAAAAGGCCGCCTCGGAGGCCTCCAGCAGCCAGGCGGCGTGGCGCACATCGACTCCGCGGACTCCGGCCAAGGAGGCACGCTGGGCCGGCGCGGGGAGGCCCCCCAGCCGCAGGGATCGGACCGCCTCGGCCGCGTCCCTCGGCGCCTGTCCGGCGTCCGCGGACACGCGCGCCACCGCCTCCGCTCGCGCAGCCTGTCCGGCGTTCGCCTCGGGCGCCCTCCCGGTGGCCAGCGCGACGCCAAGCACGACAAGCACCCAAAGCGTCCGATTCACCGAGCTTGATCTACCGCGCCCCCGGCAATGGCGATAGGAGCGGTCGGCCCCTAGCTCAGCCCTCGCAGTTGTGGGTGGCGATCTTCTCCAGCTCGCCGTCCACGAACGCCCCGATGCCTTCCATCGCGATCGTGCAGTCATCTCCGTCGGCCCAGCCGAGCAGGGCCTTGGAGCGCTTGAACCAGGGCTCGGCGTCGCAGGCGCCGCCGTTGACGTTGACGGCGAACTCGAAGCCGCCCCGGCGCTGGAAGACCTCGGCGGCGACCTGGGCCTCGCAGGCGCCGGCGGGGGTCTCGCCGTGGCGGGCCAGGAAGGTGTCGGACATGAAGGTGACCGTTGCGCCGTCGGGAGGGGCGGCCGCGGAGGCCCAGCCGGCTGACGCGGAGTAGGCGCGCAGGTACTGGTCGAAGCGCTCGGCGTCGTCGTCGCCGTCCTGGGTCAGGTAGGTGGCGTTGAGCTCGATGATCCGCTTCCAGTGTCCGATGCGGACGGGGACCTCGGGGGGCGTCCCCTCGGCCGGGGTCGCCGCGGCGGCCAGGATCTGGGTCGCCGCGCGGGTCATCCAGGCGTGGTACAGGCCCGGCGTGTCGCGGGCGAGGATGTAATCCGACGTCGCATCGACCACGGGCATGAAGTCGCGCCCGCCGCCGTCGATCTCGTTGAGCGCGAACGCGAGCCGCCAGCGCAGGAACGCCTGGATGTCGACGAGGGCCTCGCCCTGCGCCGCGCCGGGGACCGCGGTGAAGCCGCTGATCGCATCGACGAACGGCGCCGCGAAGCCCTCGTAGCGGCCTTCGGCCTGCGGATCGTCGCAGCCGCACGCGGTCTTCAGGTCCGCCTCGCCCTTGTCGTCGGTCCAGCCCGCGAGCCCGGCGTGGGCCGCTGCGAAGTCGCCGCCGTTGGCGGTCAGCGTGACCAGGGCGTGGGCGTGGCCGATGACGTTGGGCGGGTGGCCCACCTTGATGTCGAAGATGGCCTCGAGCAGCCGGGCGCCGAACTTGGGGTGGAGCTGGGCGGTGGACAGCGCCTGGACGATCTCGGCGAGCTCCGCCTCCTGCTCACCGCGCTCCGCCTGGCGCACGTGGCCGACCTCGTGCTGCATGACCTCCACGAACTCGGCGGCGGGCCAGGTGGTCGGCAGGACGATGCACTCCTCCTGCCCCTCGGGCGCGCCGGGGTCGTGGACGATGAAGCCAGGCACGGCGCGTCCCTTGAACACGGGGTGCGTGTCGCGGGCGGCCTCGAACTCGGTCTGCGGGAGCATGGACAGCCGCGGGGTCTGCACGAGCGGACGCCCTGAGGCGGCCCAGCTGGCGCACACCAGCTCCTGGATGGCGCCGTCGAAGCTCGCGACCCCGTCCTCCGAGGCCAGGAGCGCGTCGACGTCCATCGCCGAGTCGATGGTCGCGCCGGCTTCGCAGGCGATGACCGGGGACGCCTCGGGGCACTTGTACGGCGCGCCGTCCCCCTCATCGGTACCGCCGCCGCAGCCCAGGGCGACGGACAGGCAGAGGATGGACAGGACGGAGACATTGGATCGGTGGGTCATGGCGCTATCCCTGCGAGGTGACCTGGGGGCGGCAGGAATGTCTCGCAGTGGGGATCGGTGCGCAAGTTGTCGCCGGGCCTGGATGATCCTTGTAAGGTCGCGGCCGTGGAAGTGACCGTCCTAGGGGCCGGATCGTGGGGCACGGCGCTCGCTCTGCTGGCGGCGCGGGCAGGCCATCTCGTGCGCCTGTGGGGCCACGAGCCCGAGCGGGTCGCGGAGCTGGTGGCCGCTCGGGAGAACGCCCGCTATCTGCCCGGCGTCCCCCTGCCCGAGACCATCGAGCCGGTCTCCGACCTCGCCGACGCGCTGCTCGACGCCGAGCTGGTCCTGCTGGTGGTGCCATCCCACGGGATGCGCGCCGTGGTCCGCCAGGCCGCGGCGCACATGCCCGCCCGGGCCCCGCTGGTGTCGTGCAGCAAGGGCATCGAGAACGAGACCCTGTGCACGATGGACGAGGTGCTCAAGCAGGAGCTGCCCGCCCACCTGCACCACTGGCTGGCCTGCCTGTCGGGTCCGTCTTTCGCCACGGAGGTCGCCCAGCGGCTGCCCACGGCGGTCGTCATCGCGGCCACCGACCCAACCGTCGCCGAGCGCGTGCAGAAGGCGCTCTCAGGCGATGACCTCCGCATCTACACCTCCGCCGATGTCGTGGGCGTCGAGGTCGGCGGAGCGGTCAAGAACGTGATCGCCATCGCCGCCGGGGTCGCGGACGGCCTGGGCTTTGGCCACAACACCCGCGCTGCGCTCATCACCCGGGGCGTGGCTGAGATGAGCCGCCTGGCGGTGGCCCGCGGTGCCGATCCGCTCACGCTTGCGGGCCTCGCGGGCATGGGCGACCTGGTCCTCACCTGCACCGGCGACCTGTCGCGCAACCGGTCCGTCGGCATCGAGCTGGGACGAGGCCGCCCTCTGGACGAGATCCTCGCCGGTATGTCGATGGTGGCGGAGGGCGTGCGCACCACGCGCTCGGTGTTCGAGCTGGCCGCCCAGGCAGGCATCGAGATGCCCATCTTCCGGGCCGTGTACGGCCTGCTGTACGAGGGCGTGTCGCCCAGGGAGGCGATGGCCGCGCTGATGCGCCGGCCCCTGCGCGCCGAGGCGGACCCGGCGTGAGGGCGCTGATCGGCTGGACGATGGCCGCGCTTATCCTGGCCGCCCCGGCGGTGGCGGGCGCCCGGGGCGGCGGCGGCGACGAGGCGGTCGAGGACATCGGCGGCGCCACCGTGCTGTACGGCGAGGACGACTCCAACCTGGCCGAGAAGCTGGAGCTCGAAGAACACCTCGGGCTCTACCTGGTGATGCCCCCCCGCCGCCACGCCGCCGAGATCGTCCAGCTGTACCGAAAGCGGGCCACGGTCCGGTACTGGTACTCCCTGGGCCCGGACGCCGAGCAGGTGTCCTGCGACGGCCTGCGCTGGATGCTGTTCGGCCGCCACCAGTGGGCTGGAGGCGTGCAGCGGATCTTCGAGGAGACCGAGGTCACCGAGGTCAACCTGATCTTCATTCACGTCCCCAGGTCCGTGAAGGGCAAGACTCCCGGTCCGAAGGACGTCCGCAAGTTCGTGGAGCTCCGGCTGTCGCGACGGAAGGTCGAGGACCTGCCGGTGGCCGAGGCGCGCCACGCGGTGGACAGCGGCGCCGGCTGCGGCAAGTTCATGAAGAAGCACTTCGACCGCTTCCGTTTCGACACGCGCTTCTACAAGCGTGAGCTCAAACGGCACAGCCGCAAGTAGCCCACGTGGACAAGCTCACCGTGCTCGACGTGCTCAAGCGGACCGAGGGGTTCCTGCGCGACCGTGGGTCGATGTCCGCCCGGCTGGACGCCGAGCTGTTGATGGGTCGGACGCTCGGGCTGGATCGGGTCGGCGTGTACCTGGCCTACGACCGCCCCCTCGACGAGGACGAGACCGACCGCATGCGGGGGCTGGTCCGGCAGCGGAGCACCGGCCTGCCAGTGGCCTATCTGCTGGGGACCAAGGAGTTCTACGGCCTCGATCTGCGAGTGGACAGTAGGGTGCTGGTGCCCCGGCCCGAGACCGAGTGCCTCGTCGACCGATGCCTCGAGCTCCTGGACGACCGGCCCGCGCGGGCGGCCGACGTCGGCACCGGCAGCGGGGCCATTGCGTGCGCGTTGGCCCATGAGCGGGCCCAGCTGCAGCTGCTGGCCACGGACATCGACCCCGACGCCGTCGCGGTGGCCCGGGCCAACGTCGGCCGGCTGATCCCGGACGGCCGGGTGACCGTGGTCCAGGCCGACCTGCTCGGACCGACGGAGGCGGGCAGCCTCGACCTGATCGCCAGCAACCCTCCGTACGTGGCCATGGGCGACGCTCTGCTCCATCCGCACGTGGCCGCCCACGAGCCGGCCGTGGCGCTGTACGCACCGGACGAGGGGCTGGGGCTGTATGCGCGCCTGATGCCAGCGGCCTCCCGATCGCTGCGGCCGGGCGGTTGGCTGGTGGTCGAGCTGGGCCAGGGGCAGGCCCCCGCCGTGGGAGACCTGGCCGCACGCGCCGGCTTGCAGGTCCAGGACGTCAAGGCCGATCTGTCCGGCATCCCGAGGGTCCTCGCCGCCCAGCGACCCGATGCCGTCCGATGCTGACCGTCGCCCTGCCCAAGGGCCGCCTCATGAAGCAGGCGGCCGAGCTGTTCGGTCGCGCGGGGCGGGACATCTCAGAGGTGCTCGGAGACAGCCGCCGCCTGCGCTTCGACCTCGACGATGCCGGCCTGACCGTGCTCGCGGTCAAGCCCTCGGACGTGCCGACCTACGTCGAGTACGGCGTCGCCGACGCCGGGGTGGCGGGCCGCGACGTGCTGGCCGAGGCGGGCCGTGACCTGTACGAGATGCTCGACCTGGGCATCGGCGTCTGCCGCCTGTCCGTGGCCGAGCCCGTCGAGTCCGAGCCGGACCGGGGCGGCGCCCTGCGGGTGGCGACCAAGTATCCCGAGTGCGCCCGACGCCACTTCCTGGCGCGCGGGCGGCCCGTGGAGATCATCAAGCTGTACGGATCGGTGGAGCTCGCCGTGATGTGCGGCCTCGCGGACCGGATCGTCGATCTCGTGGAGACCGGGGAGACGCTGCGCCAGAACCACCTGGTGGAGACGGACACCATCCTCGAGGTCTCCGCACGGCTCGTGGTCAACCGGGCGAGCCTGAAGACCCGCCGCGAGGCCGTGGACGAGCTGCTCGGCCAGCTCAAAGGGGTGCTGACATGAGGACCGCAAAGGTCGAGCGAAAGACCCGTGAGACCGCCATCGAGGTGGAGCTCGAGGTGGACGGGAGCGGGGCGTTCGAAGGCGACACCCCCGTGCCGTTCCTGACCCACATGCTGCACCAGATCGCCAGGCACGGCCTGTTCGATCTCACGGTCCGGGCCACGGGCGACACCGAGATCGACGGGCACCACACCGTCGAGGACACCGGCATCGTCGTCGGCCAGGCGATGGACGCCGCGCTGGGCGACCGGACGGGCATCCGGCGCTACGGGCACGCCCGCATCCCTTTCGACGAGGCCCTCATCGACTGCGCCATCGACCTGTCTGGGCGGGGCGGCCTCGTCTGGCGTGTGCCGCTGCCCAAGTCGAAGATCGGCGAGTTCGACGTGGAGCTGACCAAGGAGTTCTTCGGGGCCTTCGCCCGGGAGGCCCGCTGCACGCTGCATCTGAACCTCGAGTATGGCGACAACCTGCACCACATCGTCGAGGGCTGCTTCAAGGGGCTGGCCCGTGCGCTGGACGCCGCCACGCAGCTCGATCCACGCGTCGCGGGCGTCACGCCGTCGTCGAAGGGATCGTTGTAGCCCCGCGCGTGCTATAGCGGGGGGGTGCGCGCAGCAGTCCTGCTCACTGTCGCCCTGACCGGGTGCGGTGTCCCGGCTGAGGAGGTCGACGCCCTGAGAAAGGACGTCGTGCGGCTCCGCGGTGAGGTCCGCGAGGCCCGCAAGGAGGCCGGCCGGGCCCGTGAGGAGGTGGCCGCCCTCAACCTCAAGGCCGAGGTCCACGCCTTCCTTCAGAACGACGGCTCGCTCAAGGGTGACGGCCGCTTCCCGGCCCTTGGCGACCGCGTCCGGTCCGAGAGTCGGGCGATCACGTTCCCCCTGCCGGCCGGCGCCTCGCGGCGCATGTCCTTCAAGATGGGCTACCGGCTGCGAGTCGACTTCGTCGCCGGCAGCGGGTCCGCCGACGAGGCCGGCAACCGCCTTGAGGTCTTCACGCGCAACGAGTCGTTCACCCCGCTGAACATGCAGCCCAACGAGTACGGGGCCTACGTGTTCGAGGAGGGCCAGGCGTTGCTGCTGGCGACCGGTGAGCCGGGCGGGGACGAAGACGACGGGGGCCGGCGGCGTAACAAGAGGAGGAAGAAGAAGCGCAGGACCTCCAGGCTGGATGCGTCCGAGGTGCAGATGCGCTATCTGCCCGCCGCCGGCGCCGACTCCCGCCGGGTCGCCTACATCCGCGTCACGTTCCTCGGCCCGGCCGGCGACGACGACGCTGACGGCGAGCAGTCGGACTCGTCTGCGGACTCGAGCGACTCCGACGACTCCGATGACTCGGACGACTCGGACGACTCGGACGACTTGGACGACTCCGGCGGCGACTCAAACTCCGGCGACGGCGGTTACGACTTCTCCGACGACGACTAGAGCGCTGCCCGCTTGCATTGACCCAGCCATGGCACGCCCCCGACCGCCGCATGCACCATGCCGTCGCCCTTGACGTGCCGTTGGCACGCCTGCGGCCGCCGGCACGGCACCTGCGACGGCCGGTGACGCACCCTGTCAGGATCAATGCAAGCGGGCAGCGCTCTGGCCCTCCAATGCAGGCCAACGGATCATGAGCGGCGGGGATCCCTTTCCCCTGGACGCCCTCGCGGCGGCGGTGCAGGCCGGCCAGGGGGCGGATGTCGCCGTCGCCCAGGGCGGGGCGCGGCCGTACCTGCTGGCCCTGCTGCACAGGCTCCTGGGACGCCCGATCGTGGCGGTCCTGCCCGATCAGGACGCCGCCGACGATCTGCACGCGTCGCTGGGCTTTCTCCTCGGCCAGGACGCCGTTGGGCGATTCCCGGCGCTGTCGTGGACCCCGTACGAGGGGCTGTCGCCGGATCGCGTGACGGTCATGACCCGCCTGGCCACGCTGTTCCGGCTTCACCAGGGCGGGCCGGGCCGGCCTCTCGCCGCGCTGACGCTGCCGGCCACGGCGCTGGCCAAGCGGGTCATCCCCCGCGCCACGCTGGCCGCGCACACCGAGCTGGTCCAGGCCGACGAGGACTGCGACCGCGACGAGCTCCTGCTCCGCCTGGCCCAGGCCGGCTACAACCCGACGCCGCTGGTGGAGGAGCCCGGCACCTTCGCCGTGCGAGGTGGCGTGGTGGACGTGTTCTGCCCCCTGTATGACCAGCCGGCGCGCGTGGAGTTCTGGGGCGACACCGTCGACACCATCCGGTTCTTCGACCCGGGCGATCAGCGGACCGCCGGGCGGGCCGATGAGCTCCTGCTGTCGCCGGTGCGCGAGGAGGTCCGGGACGGGGCCGCGATGATGGCCGCCCGTGAGCGGCTGGCGGACCGCGCCGACGTCGAGCACGTGCCCTCGGCCGTGCTACGCAACGTGCTGTCCGACCTCGGCGCAGGCCTGCACTTCTTCGGCGTCGAGGCGCTGCTGCCCGCCTTCCACGAGCGCATGGCCACGGTGGCGGACTACCTGCCCAAGGACGCCGTGGTGGCGGTGTTCGATCGCGCCGCCTGCGAGGGGGCGCTGGACGAGCTGGCCGAGGCCGTCGCTGCGGCATGGGACCGGCGCAAGCCCGGCCAGGAGATCCGCTTCCCGCCGGACGATCATTACCTGACCGCCGAGCACGCCGCCCGCTCGGTGCTCGACCGTCCGGGCACCGTGCGTATCGGGGGGCTCGGAGGGGAGGAGTCACGGCCGCTGCCCTTCCAGGCGTCTGGCCACGAAGGCCTTGCGGCCGAGCTCAAGGCCCGCGCCGGCGAGCACGGCGCGCTGCAGCCCCTGGCCCGTCGCATCCACGACTGGCTCGCCAACGGCCAGCGGGTTGTCCTGGTCGCGCCGACCGCCGGACGCTCGGACCGGCTCCGGGGGCTGCTCAAGGGCGAGGGCTTCAAGATCGTGTCCGGCGGCGAGGGGGTGGATCTGCAGGGGCCCGGCGAGGACGGCGTGGCGGTCGGGGTGCTCGACCTGCGCGTCGGTCGATGGCCCTCGGGGGTGTCGGTGTCGGGCCACAAGCTGGTGCTGATCAGCGGCGAGGAGGTCCTTGGCCGGATCGCCCGCCCGCGCCCGCGCAGGACGACCGCCGGCGACATCTTCCAGGCGACGTTGTCGGACCTGGCCAAGGACGACCTCGTCGTCCACTCGCAGCACGGGCTGGCCCGGTACGACGGCCTGGTGCGCCTGGCGGTGGGAGGCCTCGATCAGGACTTCCTGCTGCTGCGCTTCGACGGTCGCGACAAGCTGTATCTGCCGGTCTACAACCTCGACCGCGTCCAACGATACGTCGGCGGCGACTCGCTGAAGAAGCTCGACAAGCTCGGCGGCCAGGCGTGGGAGCGGAAGCGGGCGCGGGCCAAGGAGTCGGTCCGACGGCTGGCGATGGATCTGCTCCAGATGCACGCCGATCGCGCGGCCCACGGCGGCACCACGTTCCCCCCGCCCGACGAGTACTTCCGGGAGTTCGAGGCGGCGTTTCCGTTCGAGGAGACCGCCGATCAGGGTCGGGCCATCGACGAGGTGCTCGTCGACATGCGGCGCCCCATCTGCATGGACCGCCTGGTGTGCGGCGACGTCGGCTACGGCAAGACCGAGGTCGCCATGCGGGCGGCGTTCCTCGCCGTGCTCGGCGGCAAGCAGGTGGCGGTGCTCTGTCCGACCACCGTGCTGGCCGAGCAGCACCGGCGGACCTTCAACACCCGGTTCGGCGAGTACCCGGTGCGCGTCGAGGCCCTGTCCCGGCTCACGGACAAGAAGAAGGAGCGGGAGATCTTCAGGGCGACCAAGGAGGGCAAGGTGGACGTGCTTATCGGCACCCACCGCCTGCTGTCCAAGTCGGTGCAGTGGGTCGCCCTGGGGCTGGTGGTCGTCGACGAGGAGCACCGGTTCGGGGTCAAGCACAAGGAGACCCTGCGAGACCTGAAGACCCGGATGGACGTGCTCACGCTGACCGCCACGCCCATCCCCCGCACCCTGCACATGGCCATCGGCGGCTTGAAGGATCTGTCGATCATCGCCACCCCCCCGGTGGACCGTCAGGCGGTGCGCACGTTCGTCACCCAGCGCAACGACGACGTCATCCGCAAGGCGGTCATGGGCGAGCTGGCGCGGGGCGGGCAGGTGTTCTTCGTGCACAACCGCGTCAAGTCCTTGGGCGAGATGCACGAGCACCTGCGCGGGGTCGTGCCCGAGGCGCGCATCGTCATGGCCCACGGGCAGATGGCGGGTGCCGACGTCGAAAAGGCCATGCTCCGCTTCGTACGGGGCGAGGCCAACGTGCTGCTGTCCACCTCGATCGTGGAGAGCGGCCTCGACATCCCCCGGGCCAACACCATCATCATCGACAACGCCCACACGTTCGGGCTGGCCAACCTGTACCAGCTGCGCGGGCGGGTCGGGCGGGCCGATCGCCGAGCGTTCGCCTGGCTGCTCGTGCCCAACCCGCGAAAGCTCACCGACGACGCTCGGCGGCGGCTCGAGGTGATCCAGCGCTTCACCGAGCTGGGCGCCGGGTTCCACGTGGCCTCCTACGACCTGGAGATCCGAGGTGGGGGCGAGCTCCTCGGCCCGGAGCAGTCCGGGCACATCTCCGACGTCGGCTTCGAGACCTACATGGAGCTGTTGGAGGAGGCGGTTGCGGAGCTGCGGGGCATGCCGGCGCCCCCGGACGACCTGACGCCGGAATTGTCCTTGGGGGTCGAGGCGTTCCTGCCCGAGGACTATGTGGGCGACACCGGCCAGCGGCTCGTGCTGTACAAGCGGCTGTCGGTCGCCCCGGATGAAGAGTCGGTGCGGGAGGTCGCGGCGGAGATGGTGGATCGTTTTGGCCCGCCCCCGCCGCCCGCGGCCGCGCTTGTGGAGGTGATCGCCGTGCAGGCGCTGGCGAAGTCGCTGGGCATCGAGCGGGTCGACCGCAACTCGGACGGCGTCACGCTGTCGCTGGGCGCCCGCCCGCGGGTGACGCCGGACGCCGTGATGCGGCTGATCGAGACGCCGGACACGCCGTGGCGGTTCGGGTCGGACATGCGGCTGACCTGCCACCTGGCCGCAGTGGAGGCCGGTGAGGCCTTGGTCGGAGTTGCCGATGCCTTGAAGGCCCTGATGGCCTCTGCTAAGGCTTCCCCGCCTCCGGCCCGGGTCCCTGGTGCCGGCCAGCCTTGAAGGGGAAGAAGATGCGACGGTTCATGTGGCTGGGGGCTCTGCCCCTGTTCGTGTTCGGGTGTGAGGACGCCACCAAGGCGCCTGCGGGCGCGACGCCCACCAGCGCAAAGAAGGTGGGTGCCACGGTCGCGGTCGCCGCGGACGACGGCTTCGAGTCCGCCCTCAAGCCCGAGGACCAGGGCAAGGTCGTGGCCCGGATCGGCGACCTGGAGATCACGCTCAAGGAGTTCGAGCGCCGCCTCAAGCAGCAGGCGCCGTACGCGCGGGCCCGTTACGCCTCGTTGGAGCGGAAGAAGGAGTTCCTCGACAACCTGGTGCGGTTTGAGGTCCTGGCAAGAGAGGCGGCCCACAAGGGGTACGACCGCGATCCCGACGTCATCCAGCAGATGAAGCAGACGATGGTCCGCAAGTTGATGACCAAGGAGGTCAGCAACCTCGTCAAGCTGTCCGACATCGGCGAAGACCAGATGAGGAAGTACTACGAGGAGCACGCGGACCAGTATCACAAGCCCGAGCAGGTCCGGGTCAGCCAGATCCTCGTCGGCGACGCCGGTCGCTCCAAGAAGCTCCACGGCGAGATCGCCAAGAAGATCGCCGGCGACAAGCGCAGCTACCGGAAGATCTTCGCCGAGTACGCCCGCAAGCACTCCGAGGACGCGGCGAGCAAACCCCGGGGCGGCGATCTGCGGTTCTTTGCCCGCACGGCCGAGGGAGGCGAGCAGCCGGCGGAGGTGTCCGATGGGGCGTTCTCGCTGGCGAAGGTGGGCGACCTTTCGGCCCCCGTGAAGAGCGCTGCGGGGTGGCACATCATGCTGCTGACCGGCCGCAAGAACCGGTACGACCGCACGTTCGAGCAGGTCAAGCGACAGATCCAGAACCGCCTGTACCGGCGGGAGAAGCGGGAGCGCACCGATGGCTTCGTCGCCGATCTGAAGACCAAGGCGAAGGTGATCATCAACGAGGCTGAGCTCGCCAAGATCGAGGTCGCCCCCGAGGCCGCGGCCGCTGGGGGCAAGCCCCTGGTGGGCAAGGCTGAGAAGTCGCTGCTCGGCCCCGTCGATGCGGCGGGTGGCCCGGCCGCCCGCATCAACCCCGCCGCCCGCGCGATCCCGGTGGCCCCGAAGGCGCCGGCCGTCGGCGGTGACCCCAAGACCGACGGCCACGGCGATCACTGAAGGGCCGATCGGTTTGGCGGGTCGTGCGATGGGACGCGGCCTTGTGCTGCTGACCGCGCTGGCCGTGTGCGCGCAGCCCGTCCGGGCCGAGGTGATCGATAGGATCGCGGCGGTGGTCAACGACGAGGTGATCACGCTGCGGGACCTCATGAAGGCCGCAGGGCCGCTGCTGGCCTCGGTGTCGAAGATCCCCGACTCCAAGCGCCGGGAGGGGGAGCGGGCGCGGGTGCTCGAGCGCGCCCTGGACGATCTCGTCGGCCAGAAGCTGGTGCTCCAAGAGGCGCGCAAGCTCAAGCTGGACGCCAACAAGCAGGAGGTGGACGCCTGGCTCGACAACCTGCGCCGGCAGTACGGCTGGTCCGACGACGAGCTGCGCCAGGCCATCAAGTCCCAGGGCGCGACGGAGAGGCAGTACCGCAAGGACGTGCGTCGGCGGATCATCACCAACCGCGTGGTGCAGGTGAAGCTCGGCTCCGCCATCCGGGTGAGCGATCAGGAGGTGGACGACGCCTTCCGCCGGGAGTTCGGCGATCGGCTCGAGGAGCCCGAGATCACCGCACGGCACATCCTGTTCCTCGTGCCCGAGGCGCTGCCGGACGGCGACCCGACCAGCCAGGGCAAGCGGGCCAAGGCCGAGGCCGTGCGGGCCCGCCTCGCCGCGGGCGCCGAGTTCGCCGAGATGGCGGCGGAGCACTCCGAGGGACCGTCCTCCGCACGAGGCGGCGAGCTGGGCGCCTTCCGCCCCGGCGCTCTGGATCCTGAGTTTGAAAAAGCCGCCCTGCGCGCCGAGGTGGGCGAGATCGTCGGCCCAGTGCGCACCCGGTTCGGCTGGCACCTCATCCAGGTGACCCGCCGGCGGATGGTTCGCTCGAAGGACCCCGAGGCGGCCAAGGCCGAGATCCGGGCGCGACTGCGCTCAGAGGCGCTCGAGAGTCAGCTGGGCCGCTGGGTCGAGGAGCTCAAGCGCTCCGCGTTCGTCGATAAGCGCTTGTAGGCCTCTTCGCAGCTTAGCGAAGGCGCCTGAGGACCCAGCCCAGCAGGAGCAGGGGAATCCAGCCCGATCCGCTTGTCGGTGCGCCCGGCAGCGTCGCGCAGATGGCGCCGCCCCGTCGCCCACCACCGCCCCCGTCGACGTCGCCCCCGCCGCCGGGGGTCAGCCCCCCGTCGTCGCCGTCGCCGTCGCCGTTGTCCCCGTCGCCGCCCGGCGGGTCGTCCCCGTCACCACCGCCCGCGCCATCGCCGCCGTCCCGGGTGCCGATGGCGCACGCGCTCTTGTCGTTGTCGGGGTCGTCGTCGTTGTCGTTGACGCGCAGGCAGTACAGGCCGTTGGGGCACTCGTCATCGTCGTCGCACCAGCCGGTGCAGTACGACAGGCCCTGTGAGTCGCGGACGCAGAACAGGTCGCCCGGGCACGGGTCGTCGGCGCTGCAGCGGCTGCCGATTCGTCCGGGGGGCTCATCTGCGCCCTCGCCGCCCTCTGGGTCCGGGTCGGGATCGGGATCGGGATCGGGATTGGGGTCCACCTCGGGATCGGGATCGGGGTCCGGGTCGGGATCGGGGTCGGG
>PVBE010195307.1_pt1 | contig 53661 bp, 44 predicted proteins | sample 1631181 | NCBI WGS metagenome assembly PVBE01 (sample SAMN08397723, study PRJNA350692) | Marine metagenome, whole genome shotgun sequencing project. | isolation source: water | place: Pacific Ocean | collected 2012-04
AAACGCCGCCGTACGGTGACTGGGGACCGCAGGCTACCCCGGCTGCTTCACCTGTCCGATGCCTCGAAGCTGGCGAAAGATGGCCTCGTAGCCTGTAGCCTGTAGCCTGCAGCCCGCGATAGCGAAGCGATGGCGCCCTGATCTCGAATCGCGATAGGTCGTTCAGAGCGATCCCTTCAGCACCTGGCGGATGGCCAGGGCGAACTCCTCGATGCTGTACGGCTTCTGCAAAAACCCCTGGACCTCATGGTCGGCCAGCTCTTCCGGGTGCCGGTCCTCCTTGTACCCCGAGGAGAGGAGCACCTTCAGGTCGCCGTCCAGAGCGCGCAGCCGCTCCAGGGTCTGGGCGGAGGTGAGGCCGTCGAGCATCACGTCCACGATGGCCATGGCCACCGGGCCCTCGCGCTCCACCTGCTCCACCGCCTCCTCGCCGTCCCGGGCCAGCAGCGGCTCGTAGCCCAGGTTCTTCAGCAGCCGCTGGCCCATCTCTAGCAGCATCTTTTCGTCGTCCACCAGCAGGATCTTTTCGCCGTCGCCGAAGATCAGCGGCAGCTCTCCCGGGGTGCGGCGGAAGGGCGCCGGCTCGTCGGCCGACGCCGGCAGGTAGACCGAAAACGAGGTGCCCTTGCCCGGCTCACTCTTGACGCGCACCACCCCGCCGTGGCCCTTGACGGTGGTCTGCACCATGGCCAGGCCGAGGCCGCTGCCCTGGCCCCTGGGCTTGGTGGAGAAGAACGGATCGAAGATGCTCGCCGCCAACTCGTCGCTCATGCCCTGGCCGGTGTCCCGCACCACCATCACCGCGTAGCGTCCGGGCGCCAGCGACCGGGTCGCGGCCTGCTCGTCGTCCAGGGTGGCCGCCCGGGTCTGGACCACGATCTGCCCGCCGTCGGGCATGGCGTCCCGGGCGTTGAGGCAGAGGTTCATCAGCGCGTGCTGCAGCCAGATGGGGTCCCCCTCGGTGCGCACGCTCGGCAGCAGCTGGGTGTGGACCGCCACCTCCCGGGGCAGGGTACGCCGCAGCACTCCGACCACGTCGCGCACCACCGCGTTGAGCGACAGCACCTCGCGCCGCTCGTCGGCCGCCCGGCTGAAGGTGAGCAGCTTCTTGGTCAGCGCCTTGCCCTGCTCCGCGGCGGTGAGCACCCGCCCCACGTCGGCGTGGGCCGGCGTGCTCGGCTCCAGCTCGGAGTACAGCGACGAGGCGAAGCCGATGATGGTCTGCAGGTTGGTGTTGAAGTCGTGGGCGATGCCCGCGGCCAGGGTGCCCAGGGCCTCCATCTTTTGGGACTGGGTCAGCTGCTGCATCAGCTGCTGGTTCTCGCGCGCCGCCTCGCGCCGAGCGGAGACGTCGCGGATGGCGGCCAGCACCAGCTGCTCGCCCTCCAGGGTGGTGGCCGACAGCGATATCTCCAGGGGCACCGTGTGGCCGTCGCTGTGCCGGCCCTCCAGCTCCAGGGTGGTCCCCACTACGCCGCGCCCGCCACCGCCGAAGAAGTCGCCGACGTACTGCGCGTGCTGGCTAGACGCGCTGGTCGGAAACAGCGGCGCCAGGTCTCGGCCCAGCATCTCCTCGGGGTCCCGCCCGAAGATGCGCCCCGCGGCCGGGTTGAAGACCACGATGCTGCCCGCCCGATCCACGGCGATGAGCCCGTCGCCCGAGGCGGCGATGAGTGCGTCAGCGAGGGCAGCTTTGATGGTCAACGGGTTCGACTCCGCGGTTCGTGCTCTTCTTCGATTGTATGGACAGGAGATAAGTCGATACTATGGTCATCCATGGTATCAAAAGCACTGATCGCGAACAACGTGTGGGCCAATAATACGAGGTAGAGATGGAAGAAATGAAGATACCGATCAGCACCAGCGTGCGACACATTCACCTGAGCCGTGAACACGTCGAGGCCCTCTTCGGCGCGGGGCACCAGCTGACGCCGCGCTCCGAGCTGAGCCAGCCGGGGCAGTTCGCCTGCGAGGAGACCCTGACCCTGGTGGGCCCCAAGGGCACCGTGGAGAAGGTCCGCGTGCTGGGACCGGAGCGCAAGGCGACCCAGGTGGAGATCTCCCGCACGGACGAGTTCGCCCTCGGCATCGACGCCCCGATCCGCGGCTCGGGAAACGTGGAGGGCTCCGCGGGCATCACCCTGCGTGGACCCGCCGGCGACCTGGAGCTGGACCAGGGCGTGATCCAGGCCAAGCGCCATATCCACATGACCCCCGAGGACGCCGCGCGCTTCGGCGTCGAGGATCGCGACTGGGTCATGGTGCGGGTCGGCGGTGATCGCGGCCTGCTGTTCGACGACGTGCTGGTGCGGGTCAGCCCCAAGTACCGGCTGGACATGCACCTCGACACCGACGAGGCCAACGCCGCCGACCTGGGGCGGGACTCTTACGGCCTGCTGATCAAGGGGCCGATGGAGGTCAAGCCGGAGCCCGAGGACTAAACACAGTTCATGATTGGTGGTCATCGGGCGGGAGGGGCCTGTTCGTCGAGGCTTCGGGCTTCGGGCTTCGGACTACAAGGCAGGCCACGCAGGCGCCACAGTTTCGGGCTTGCCATCGGCCACTGGACGGTACCACCTACCAAATCGAGCGCGAGCGAGCTGTCGTGATAGCTCACCTGTCTGCACCGCCGAAGTTGGCCGCGGATGGCCTGGTAGCCAGAAGCCTGTAGCCTGGAGCCCGCTATAGCAGAAACAATGGCGCGGGAATGTTGAATCGCGGGCGCCCGTTTGGCTCCACTCAACAACGAGAGGTTCCGCGGGACACGGGGCCCAAGTGCGGTAGAGTACCCTGATGATGAAGACCGCTGTGATGACGCGGCCAGCTCGCCCGGGCCGCCGCCCTCTGATCCCGTCACCCGCTCACCTCCTCGTGCTCCTCGTCCTCCTGCTGTCGGCCTGCTGTCCGCCGCCCGCCGCCACCCCGCCCCCCGCCACGCCCCGGGCGGCGCGGCCCTCGTGCGGCGACCCCGGCACCTCGTGCGCCCTGCCCCGGGGCGTGCTGGAGGACGCCCGACTGGCCGCGGTCTTCCAGGGTGTCGGTGTGGACCCGAGGAAGCTGAGGTGCTCCACCTTCGTCTCCTGGGATCCGACCCTCAACCGCTACGCCAAGGCCGCCGTGGCCGGCCTGGTGAAGCAGTGGAAGCTGAGCCCCGACCGCGCGTCGATGAAGAAGGCGCGGCACCTGGTGCTCGGCTACCTGGTGCGCAGCTACTTCAACCAGACCCGGCCCCATAACCTCGGCGCCCTGGTGCTCAAGGGGCGCCACTACACCGACGAGGCCGGCAAGCGGCGTCCGCTGCTGGTGATCCGCAGCGCGGTGACCATCGGCGCCGCCAACCAGCAGTCCTGCTTCGAGAGCCTGATCCGCCACGCCGACGTGCGCCACGTGATCAACCTCTACGGCGGCACCTTCCCCTTCTACGACGTCATCGAGGCCGAAAAGAAGATGGCCGAAAAGCTCGGCGCCACCTTCTACGACCTGTCCAAGCAGCCCGACCTCAAGTTCCGCGCGCTGATCGAGGAGCCCGAGGACTACGACAAGAACATCAAGCGCGCCGAGCAGAACCTGGCCAAGCTGATCAACACGCGGCTGCTGCGGCCGGACGGCAAGGCCCCGCGGGGCAACCTCTACTTCCACTGCTGCGGCGGCATGCACCGCTCGGGCATGATCTTCGGCGTGCTGCAGCGCTGCCTCAACGGCGTGCCGATGTCGGAGATCGAGAAGCAGTACCGCCGCCACGTGGCCTACACCGACGACCAGCGCCCGGGCGGGTTCGAGCCGCTCAACCTGCGCTTCATCCGCCAGTTCGACTGCAAGAGGATCAAACCATGAGCGGCATCCCCGCGCGACACAGAGAGGTGGCCATGGAGCTGGTGCGAGCGGCGCTCCTTGCCGTGGCCCCCGACGCGGCGGTGCGCCGGCACCTGACCGTGGACGGCGACGCCCTGCGCGTGGGCGGCGGCGAAGCGGTGGATCTGTCGCGGGTCGAGCGGCTGGTGGTCGTCGGCGCGGGCAAGGCCTCGCTGCCCATGGTGCGGGCCGTCGAGGCGGCGCTGGGCGACCGCATCACCGGCGGGCTGGTCATCACCAAGACAGGGCACCTCGACGGCGACCTGCCCCGGCGCGTGGACATGGCCGAGGCCTCACACCCCCTGCCCGACGAGGCAGGCGTGCAGGCCACGGCGCGCCTGGTGCAGCAGCTGGTCGGCCTCACCGAGCGAGACCTCGTGCTCTGCCTCATCTCGGGCGGCGGCTCGGCGCTGATGACCCTGCCCGTGGACGGCGTGACCCTGGCCGAGCTGGAGGCTCTCAACGGGCTGTTGCTGGCGGCCGGCGCGCCCATCGAGCAGATCAACGCGGTGCGCAAGCACCTGAGCCAGGTCAAGGGCGGGCAACTGGCCGTGCGCGCCGCCCCCGCCCGGGTGGTCTCGCTGATCCTCTCCGACGTGGTGGGCAACCCCCTGGACGTCATCGCCTCGGGCCCCACGGCGCCGGACAGCTCGTCGTTTTCCGACGCCCTCGAGGTGCTGCGGCGTCACGACCTGCTGGACCGCGCGCCCGCCGCCGTCGTCGCCCACCTGCGCCGCGGCGCCGCGGGGGAGGTGCCCGACACGCCGGGACCGGAGCACGCCGCGCTGGCGGGGGTGCACAACTGTATCATCGGCAGCAACGAGCTGGCCGCCGAGGCGGCCGCGGCCCGCGCCGAGGCCCTCGGCCTGCGCAGCATGGTGCTGTCGACCTACGTGCAGGGCGAGGCCAGGGAGGTGGCCCGGGTCCACGCGGCCGTGCTGCGGGAGCAGGCCCTGCGCGGCGGGCCCCTGGCCCGGCCGGCCTGCGTCATCGCCGGCGGTGAGACCACGGTGACCATCCGCGGGCAGGGCAAGGGCGGCCGCAACCAGGAGCTGGCCCTGGCCGCGGCCCTGGACCTCGACGGCCTGGACGACGTGCTGCTGGTGGCCCTGGCCACGGACGGCGGGGACGGCCCCACCGACGCCGGGGGCGCCCTGGCCGACGGCACCACCGTTGCCCGGGGCCACGCCCTGGGTCTGAGCGCCCTGGACCACCTGGAGCGCAACGACGCCTACCCCTACTTCGCCGCCCTGGGAGACCTGCTGCTGCTGGGCCCCACGGGCACCAACGTCAACGACCTGACCATGCTCCTGGCATTCTGAGTTTGACCTTATAACACCTTGACTGATGACTCCTGACTCCCGACACTGAATTCGTGCTCAGCCGACTGGTGGACATTCGCCCCGGGGAAGGGAAGCGCGCGCTGCTGGCATGCTTCTCTCTGCTGCTGGTCATCTCCTCATACACCATGGTCAAGGCGGTGCGCGACGCGCTGTTTCTGGCCGAGTTCGGCCTCACCGAGCTGAGCATGATCGGCATCGGCCTGGCCCTGGCCATCGGCTTCATCATCTCCATCTATCTGCGCTTCACCGGGAGTCTGCCGCGCAACCACCTGATGTTCGGCACCAACGCCGTGGTGGTCTCCAGCCTGTTGCTGATCTGGCTCGGCCTGGTATCCGGTGTCGGCCCCCTCAAGCAGCTGCTGCCCTGGGTGCTGTACATCTGGTCCTCCATCTTCGGGGTCTTTTTGGTGATGCAGTTCTGGCTGCTGGCTCAGGACCTGTTCGACCCCCGGGAGGCCAAGCGGCTCTTCGGCATGGTGGGCGCTGGCGCCATCCTCGGCGGCGTGTCCGGCGGGTTCCTCTCCGGCGTGCTGGCCAAGCCACTGGGCGCCCCCAACCTGCTGCTGGTGGCCTCGGGCATGCTGGCGCTGGAGGCGGTGCTCATCGGCATGGTCTGGCCCCTGCGCCGCAAGGAGGAGGTCAGCCCGAAGAGGGAGCCGAAGAAGGAAGAGGAGAAGAAGGCCAAGGGCGGCCTGAGCACCCTCAAGGAAAATCGCGTGGTGCGCCTGCTGGCCCTGGCCCTGCTGCTGGCCACCATGGCCACCACCCTGCTGGACTGGCAGTTCAAGTTCATCGTCAAGAGTTGGTACGCCAAGGACACCGCAGGCATGGCCAGCTACTTCGGCACCCTCTACGCGGGCCTGTCGGTGGCTTCCTTTTTGGTGCAAACAATCTTTACGAGCAACATCCTCCGGCGCTTCGGCGTTGGCGTGGGCCTCATGCTGCTGCCGGTGAGCTTGCTGGGTGGCTCGGCGCTGATCCTCTTCCACTGGGTGTTCGGCGGGGCCATGGCGCGCTTCATCGCGGCCAGCGCGGCCAAGGTGGCCGAGGGCGGCCTGCGCTTCTCCATCGACAAGGCCTCCATGGAGCTGATGTGGCTGCCGGTGCCGCCGGACGTCAAGGAGCGGGGAAAGTCCTTCGTCGACACCGTCGTGGACCGCTTCGGCACGGGGCTCACCGGCTTCATCTGGCTCGGGCTGGTCGCCGTGGGGTGGGCTGGCAAAGAAGACATCAACCTGATCCATTACATCAGCGTGGTGGTGGGGGCGCTGGTGGTGGTCTGGCTGGTCATCCTGCTCGGGGCCCGCGGCGCCTACCTCGGCGCCCTGCGTGAGGCCATCAGCCAGCGGCGCCTGGATCTGGACGAGTCGCCGCTGAACCTCGTGGACCCGGGCGCGGTGGAGCCGCTGCGCAACATGCTGGCCAGCGGCGACGCCCGCGAGGCGGTCTTCGGCCTGCACATGCTGGAGGACTACAAGGGGCCGCTGCCCGAGCTGGAGACGGCGCTGGACCACCACGACCCCACCGTGGTGCGGGAGTCTTTGCGTTTTAGCACCCGGCGCGAGGACGCCGGGCACCGCTCGTCCGCGGCCCGCTGCCTGACCCACGACGACGACCGCGTGCGCGAGGCCGCGGTGTTCTACCTCCACAGCACCGCGCCCACCGGCAGCGATCCGCTGCTGGAGGAGCTGGCTGGCGGCGACCGGGTGGACGCCAAGATCGTGGACGTGATCCGGCTCGGCGCGCCGGCCAACGCCCTGGCCGCGGCCAACCGCATCGAAAAGGCGCTCAAGGAAGAGGACGGCGAGGGCCGCCTCTCGCTGATCCGCATCCTCGGCGGCGCGCCGCCCGACATGGCGGCGACGCTGCTGGACGCCATCATCCACGACGAGGATCTGGCCGTGGCGCGCACTGCGATCAAGGCCGCGGGCAGGGCCCGGGCCGTGCGGCTGATCCCCGAGCTGGGCGAGCTTTTGCGACACACGCGCCTGCGCCACGCCGCCACGAGCGCGCTGCAGACCATGGGCCCCGAGGCGGCGGCCCACGTGGCGGGCCTGCTCGAGGGCGGCGAGCTCGACGGCGCGGCGCGGCGGGCGGGAATCCGTCTGCTCGGCTCCAGCGGCGACGCCGCGGTGCTGCCGCGTCTGCTGTCGCTGCTGGGCGAGCAGGACTTCGCCATCTCTCACAACGCCTTGCGAGCGCTGATCCGTCTGGTAAAGAAGATCCAGGCGCCGCTGGACAAGGCGCAGGCGGAGCAAGTGCGCGAGACGCTGGACAGGGAGCTGGGCACGCTGTACCGGGACCTGCTCTTTTTGGAGCGCGGTTCCTGGGCGGACCTGCGCGAAAACGAGCGCCCCGACGACCTGCTGGGCGCCGCCCTTTCCCAGCGCGCCGACGACCGCATGGAGCGGATCTTCCGCATGTTGGCGCTGGTGGGACGCCCCGAGGACAGCTACGCCCCCGAGGACATGAGCGCCGCCTTCGGCAGCGTGCGCAGCCCGCTCAAGTCGGTGCGCGCCAGCAGCATTGAATTTCTGGACAACGTGCTACCGGGCCGCTGGTCCGAGCGGCTGATGCCGCTTCTGGAGACCGCGGGGGCCAAGCGCTTCCACGCGTCGGCCAAGCAGCTGGGCAGCACGCCCACCAGCCGCCCCGACCTGCTGCGGGCGCTGCTGGAAGAGCGGGACTCCGTGCTCCAGGCGGTGGCCGCCTGGACCGTGGGCACAGACGGTAAAGACGAGCTGCGAGGGGCCATCGCGCCGCTGCTCGCGGAAGCAGACCCCCAGGTCGCCAGGGTGATGAAACAAGCGCTCGCGAGGCTGGACTCCACCGAAGAGGAAGCGAATACCATGGGAATGAACGCCATCGAGAAGGCCCTCACCCTGCAAAAGGTGGACGTGCTCAAGCGAGCCTCCACCGACGACCTGGTGCACATCGCGCGCATCGCCACCGAGGAGGAGCTGGACGCCGACGCGACCATCTACTGCGAGGGCGACGCACCGGACGCGCTGTTCGTCATCACCACCGGCGAGGTGAAGCTGCACCGGGATGACGAGGAGATCGCCACGCTCGGCGAGGGGGAGGCTTTCGGAAGCTGGGCGCTGGTGGACGAGTCACCGCGGGTGGCCTCTGCCACCACAACCCGGGACACATCGCTGCTGCGGGTGAGCCGCGAGGAGTTCATGGAGCTATTGGCCGACCGGGTGGACATCGTCCAGGCCGTGTTCAAGGCCATGGTGGAGCGCCTGCGTAACCTCGCATCCCTGGCCAAGGACTAAATCATGAGCACAGCGAATCCGTTCGAGCTGACCGACGAGCTCATCGAGGAGGCCCGGGTGGTTGTCGTGGACGACGACGCCCTGGTGACCTCCAGCCTCAGCAGCTTCCTCAGCCTCGAGGTGGACATCGAGCCGATCATCTTCAACGACTCTCCCAAGGCGGCCGAGTACATCAGGGACAACGAGATCGACCTGATCATCTCGGACTTCCTCATGCCCGAGATGGACGGCATCCAGCTGCTGGGAGAGGTGCGCCGCCTGCGCCCCGAGGTGCCGCGGGTGCTGCTCACGGGCTACGCCGACAAGGAGAACGCCATCAAGGCGATCAACGACGTCCAGGTGTTCCAGTACATCGAGAAGCCCTGGGAGAACGAACAGCTGCACCGCATCGTCATCGCGGGGCTGGAGCGGCTGATGCTGCTGCGCCTGCTGACGGAGAAGGTGGACGAGCTGGCCCAGACGCGGCATGACCTCTCCGGCCTGCGCAAGGCCCTGGTGCGCACCTTCGCTTGAGCTCGCTTCGCTCGCTGTTGGAAGGTTAGAAGGTTCAGGGTTCGAAGGTTTTGTGGCTTTTGCGGCTCGCTTCGCTTGCCGTTGGAAGGGTTAGAAGGTTTTGTGGCTTTGTGCGGCTCGCTTCGCTTGCCGTTGGAGGGTTCGAACGATGTAGCGCGGGGGCTTGTCCCCCGCGTAGTGCGACGCGGGGGACAAGCCCCCGCGCCACGGGCAATCGACCCATTCGAGCTTCGCGGGAGCGTGGTACAGTCTCGTTGATCCATGCTGAGCGCCACCGACGATAGCGTCACGCCGGACGGTCCACCCGAGGAGCAGCGCTGCGCGCGGTGGCCGTGGCTCGCCATCGCCGTGGTGGCGGTGATGCAACTGTGCGGCCTCTATACGATCATCGTCCACAGCATGCGGACCAGCCCTGGCCTGACCCTGGCGCCGCACCCCTCGGGGTTGCCCTCGGTGGGGCCCGAGACTCGCCAGGCCGCCGCGCGCATGGGGCGGCTGCGGTCCCACGTGCTGCTGCTGGAGGTCAACGGCGCCCGGCTCAGCGAGCGTCACTTCTCCCAGGTGCACGCCGCGAAGCTGTTCGACACCACCCCCGGCGCCGTGAACCGGGTGCTGCTGCGGGAGATGAACGGCACGCTCCACCGCGTGTCGCTCACCGCGGGCCCCATCCACTGGCCCACGCTGCTGTCGCGCTACCACTGGCGCTTCATGTACTGGTTCGTCGGGCTGCTGTTCTTCATGCTCGGCGTCTTTGTCTGGCGTCGCTCCGAGGGCGACCCCACGGCCCAGGCGTTTTTGCTCTTCATGCTGGTGGCGCCGACCCACGGGGTGCTTGCCACCTACACCGTGTGGCCCGGGCCGGTGTTGATCTACGCGCAGCTGTCGGTCTTCCCCTTCTATGGCGTGGGGGTCCTCAACTTCGCGCTGCGCTACATCGGCAAGCACGACGAGCCGCTGTGGCGCTGGGTGCTGCGCGGCTCCGCCGCCGTGGGCCTGGCCCTGGCGCTGCTGCTCCCCCTGGCCATGGGGTTGATGGCCGGCGGCGCCGGCACCCAGGAGGCGACCTTGCGGGCCCTCTTCGGCGCCAACAGCGCCCAGCTCGGGGTGTCGGTGGTGCTGGTCTACGTGCTCACGCTGCGGGTCTGGCGCGCGCCGGGGCCGGTGGGGCTGAGGCGCCGGGCCCGGGTGCTCGGCTGGGCCACCATCGTCTCCTTCCTCTTCCCCGCCTTCTGGAGCTACTTCGGCCACGGCGTGCCCAACGACAACGTGCGCATCACCGGCACCGTGATTCAGTTCCTGCTCCTCGGCACCTTCCCGGTGATGATGGGCTACGCCATCCTGCGGTTGCAGATGTTCTCCTTGCGGGTGGTCATGAGCAAGGGCGTGGTCTACGCCGCGCTGTCGGTGGTGGTCTCCCTGGTCTACGTCGGCGTGATCCTGCTGGTGCACCAGGTGGCCGGCTCCTACCGCCAGCTGCCCCTGGTGTCGGCCGTGAGCCTGATGGTCTTCGTGGTGCTCTTCTCCCTGATCAAGGTGCGCATCCAGGAGGCCGTGGACCGCGTGGTCTTCCGCAGCCGCTACCTCTACGCCGACGCCGTGGCCAAGGCCAGCGCGCGCCTGGCCCGGGCCCAGGGGCTCAACGCCGTCAGCCGCGCGGTACGCCTGGCTCTGGTGGACGGCATGCGCCTGCAGCGGGTCTACCTCGCCCTGTGGAACGCCGACGAGGAAGACCGTGAGCCGGTGAACCTCAAGACCATCCCCATCGAGACCGGCCGGGACGCGGCCAACGAGCCGCTGCCCGAGCAGCTCGACCCGCTGAGCGCGGCGCCGGTGCGGCGGGCCATCATGGAGCGCCAGACCACGACGGCCTACGATCGCCAGGTCTTCTCCGCGTTCGGCGGCGAGGACCACGAGGGCGAGGTCGGGTTCTGGCAACGCCACGGCCTGGAGTGCGTGGCGCCGCTGATGGGCCACGAGGCCAACGCCCGGGTGGTGGGCCTGCTGCTGCTGGGACCCAAGGCCACGGGTGAGGCCATGGACCCCGAGGACCTGCGCCTGCTGGCCACCCTCTCCAACCAGGTGGCCATGGCCGTCGAAAACTCCCTGGCCTTCGAGCAGATCCGCCAGCTGAAGGACAACCTGGAGAACCAGGTGGCGGGGCGCACCAGCGAGCTGACCCAGACCCTGGTGCAGCTGCACGAGACCCAGGCGCAGCTCATCGAGCACCAGACCAACGCCATGCTGGCCCGGGTCGTGGCCGGCGTGGTGCACGAGGTCAACTCCCCCCTGGGGGTGATCCACTCCTCGTCGGACACGGTGCAGCGCATCTTCGACCGCTGCCGCAAGTTCGTCAGCCAGGAGCAGGCCGAGGCCGAGGCTGCCGAGGACGCGGCGCAGCTCAAGGCCGCCAGCAAGCTGCTGCGCGCCCTGGACAAGGGAGGAGACGTGCTCGGCACGCTGGACGCCAGCAGCAAGCGCATCACGGACGTGATCAACAGCCTGCAGAAGTTCGTCAGCCTCGACGAGGCGGAGTACAAGACGGTGGACGTGCGCGACAGCCTGGAGACCACGCTGCTGCTGCTCTCACCGCGGCTGGAGGGGCACGTGGAGGTCATCCGTGATTTCTGCGACGAGCCGACCCGGGTCAGCTGCTACCCGGCCCAGCTGAACCAGGTGTTCCTCAAGCTGCTGGAGAACGGCATCGACGCCGTGGATGGCGCCGGTCGCCTGGAGATCACCCTCTCCCGCAAGGGGCGCTGGGTGGTGGTTCAGATCGCCGACGACGGCCGCGGCATCACCAAAAAGCAGATGGCCAAGCTGTTCGAGTTCGGCTTCACCCGCAAGTCGGGCGGGCGCATCGGCATGCGCATGGGCCTGGCATACTGCAAGAGCACCATCGACAAGTTCGGCGGGCGGCTCAAGATCGACAGCGCCGAGGGCGAGGGCACAACGGTGACGGTGAAGCTGCAGGCGGCCAAGGAGGGGAAGGGAATGAAGAACAGAGAACAGAGAACAGAGAATTAGAGAATTCCGTCGTTCTCTGTTCCGTCGTTCTCTGTTCCGTCGTTCTCCAAATATCGCACTGCTCGATTGCGTTGTTCATTTCGGGAAACGTAGGGCGGGGGCTTGTCCCCCGCCAAGCACTGCCGAGGCGGGGGACAGGCTTCGGCGCACGCGGAGGGTCCGAAGGAGCCGAGCACCGAAGCCCCCGCCCTACGAGGAATCAAACCAATCGATCAGCGCTCTACGCGTCCAACGGCAGCGAGACCGTGACCGTGGTCCCCGCCCCCTGCTGGCTGCGCAGCTCGAAGCGACCGTTGTGGTCGGTCATGATCTTACGACAGATGGAGAGGCCGAGGCCGGTGCCCACGCCAGCGCGCTTGGTGGTGAAGCCGGTCTCGAAGACCTTCTCGATCAGCTCGGGCGGGATGCCGGCGCCGCTGTCGGTGATCTCCACGACCAGCTGGCCGTCCCGCGCGGCGGTGGCGATGGTGATGGTGCCCTTTTCCTTGATCGCCTGGCCGGCGTTGACCAGCACGTTGAGCAGCACCTGGTTGATCTTGCCCGTGTTGCAGAACACCTTCGGCACCTCGCCGTACTGCTTGACCACCTGAATCCGCTCCTTGAGCTGGTGGTGGATCAGCAGCAGGGTGTCGTTCAGCTCGGCGTGGATGTCGGTCTCCTGCCGGTCGTCGAGGTCGAGGCTGGCGAACTTGCGGATGCGCCGCACGATCTCCAGAGTGCGGCTGCTGCCGGAGTCGATGACCCGGTTGGCCTCCTCGATGGCCTTGAGCGCGGTGCGCAGGCCCTTGGTCTGATCGACGATGCCGGGGCAGGCCTTGTCCAGGGTGCGCTTGAGCTTCTCCACCGCCCGGGTGAGGGTGTCCTGCATGCTGCTGATGGCCCCCGTGGGCGTCTTGATCTCGTGGGCGATGCCCGCCACCAGCGCGCCGAGGGTGGCCATCTTCTGGGTGTAGATCAGCTGCTGCTCCATCTCGTCGTGCCGGCAGCGCAGGCGCTGCACCTCGCCCTCGGCTTGCTGGAGACGGGCGGTGAGCTCGGCGACCTGCTGCTGGAGCTGTTCGGGTGTGGCGTTGGACATCGGGCTCCCTCTCCGCTAATAGAGGTCCGGCATGACCGGCTTGGGCCGCCGGTCGATGCCCACCAGGCGGTAGCCTCGCTTCGGCCCCAGGTCGTAGAAGTGCAACCACATGCTCGAGGTGGGCGGCAGGGTCGGCTTCTGGTGGATGTAGATTTTGAGCACGCCGTAGCGCAGCGGGTCGTTGTCGGCGGCCTTGGCGGTGGCCAGGTCAGCCGGGCGCGTGTCGCCAATGGGGAACACGACGCAGGAGCGTGACGGGTGCTCGGGGTCAGGGTTGAACTGCAGCCAGCCCAGCTCCCTTTCCAGCTTGTCGCCCCCGAGGAAGCGCATCTTGTAGAGCACCTTGCGGTGCTTGACCAGCTTGTGCTTGACCGCCAGGTCCTCGAAGCAGAGAGACTGCTCGGCCTTGCCCGGCTTGCGCCGCACGAGCCTGAAGCGGTCCAGGGGCGCGTACCTGGTGAGGTACTCCTGCAGGATAATGTCCCGGCGCTTGATCAGCGTACGGACGAGGTAGGCCTCGGCCCGCGGGTCGGTGAGCTGGCCGGCGCGCACCATGGCCTTGATGTGCGCGTCGGAAAAGCGTGAGATGATGCGCACCATCCACAGGGCGTCGCGGTAGGTCATGCGCGAAAATGACGGGTTGGGGTAGGCCACCCGCCAGCGGCTCGGCACGAAGTCCTGGGCCGAGAAGTAGCCGAAGATCTCGGCCTCCTTGTTGATCGTGGCGCGGTTCCAGGGCCGCGAGATGAGCCCCAGGCTGAGGAAGTCGAACAGCACATGCTCCGGGTCGAAGTAGTAGGAGTGGCCCAGGCGGCGGGTCAGCCCGTCCCAGTCCCAGCGGGAGCCGAAGCAGTCGCCGAAGTCGATGTAGTAGTGGCGGATGAAGTTGCGCCCGCCCTGCTTGGACCAGACGTCCAGGGTGTTCTGTTCCCGGGCGTCGGAGTGGTTGAGCCAGGCCGCCAGCAGCCGCGCGCCGCGCAGCTCTCGCCGGTCCTCGTGGTTGACCACGTCGTTGGGGTCGTCGGAGCGCCGGTCGTTGTACTTCCACGGCCCCAGGGGCTTGCCCGGCAAAAACTTGCTCGCCGAGCAGCGCAGGGTGCCGTCCTTTAGCCGGTAGGCCATGCGCAGCACCTTGTCCACGTCCTCCTTGGTCACGGGGGACTTTTCGCCGTACTTGTTCTTCGTGGTGGCCTTGGGCCCGATCTTGATGATGTCCCGGCGGAACCAGACCACCTGGTTGCACGGCGCGTGGTAGCCGGCGGCGTGGTAGATCTTGGAGCCGATGACGTCGGCGGCCGTGGCGCGCTGGGGTCCCACCGGCCCGTCGAACTTGAGCAGGAAGGTGCCCTCGGGGGCCTTGATGAAGAAGCCGGGGTTGGCGCCGTCAGGCTTGGCCCCCGACACGACCCACGGCCCCTTCTTCGGGTCGAGCCACGGGCCGGAGCAGTTGCCGCGGGCCGCCTCCGCGGGGGTCATGTCGTGCATGCCGATGCGGTTTTGGAACCAGGAGCTGTTCGGCACCTCGTCCAGGGAGTTGACGTTGACCGCCTCGCCGGGCAGGGGGAAGGCGAAGAACTGGGCCAGGGGCCGCCAGAAGGTCTTGTCCGGCACGTCGGCCAGCAGGCCCGAGTAGTACTCGGCCGGCTCCTGGGGCACGTGGTTGCGGTCGCGGTCCTCCCACAGCGGCGGCGCCAGGGGGAAGCGGCGGGGGCCCTGGGCGCAGGACGTGAAGCAGAGGAGGAGGATCGTGGTCGAGAGAATGCAAAGCGCGGAGCGCGGAGCGCGGAATGGAGCGGAGTGAGGAGGTGAGGGGATGAGGGGATGAGGGGCATTGTGTGCTGTTACTTGCATTGAAACACCGCGTCCTCATTCTTGCCTTTGAGCAGTGTGTAGGCGTACGCGCTGGAGGCATTCCAGGTTAGCTCGAGGCCCACCTTCCCCTTGAGGGCCAACAAGCAGCTGCCGATCATTACTGTGCGCTTGCCCACGCCGCCGTCACAACTCCCCGTGGCGGTCTGGCAAGAGAGACCCGCGATCATTCTGTTAACCCTGCGCCTCATCTGGGACCCAATTCAACATTCCTGGTTCCTAGTTCCTTGTTCCTTGTTCAAAACCCCTGGTTGATGCCGAAGACGGCGCGCACGTGGTTGATCCGGAAGTCGTCATCCCAGATGCCGAGCTGGTTGGTGCCGAAGGCCAGCATGATGTCGAAGGAGACGTCGCGGCTGGTGTTGCTGCGCAGGCCGATGCCCCAGACCATCATCATCCGCTCGATGTGGATGTCCTCGAAGCGGCCGTTGAACACGTTGCCGAGGGAGGCGAAGATGTTGGCGTCGAGGAAGGTCCAGATCGGGTAGCGGTAGTCCAGGGTCAGCACCAGTGCGCTGTCCCCCCGCAGCCAGCCTCCGAGGAAGCCGCGCATGTACTCGGCGCCGCCGAGGGAGATGCGCTCGGTCACCGGTACGGGGGCGTCGCCGATGGGCTCCAGCAGCTCGGTGTAGAGGCGCAGCGCGATGACGTGGTTGAGGCCCGAGACGTCGAGGAAGCCGGCCGCCTCGGCGCCGTAGCGCGCGAAGCTCAGCTCGGCGTCGCTGGGGTCGACGTTGAGGGAGCCGAACAGCTCCAGGCGCAGGCCGGAGCCGGGGGTGAACACGCGGTCCGGGCTGCGGCTGTCCAGCTCGAACTTGAGCTGGGCCGTCAGCAGGTTGTAGGTCCAGCCGTAGCCTGGCATGGACTTTTGCAGGTTCCGCGAAAACGGCGCCGCCTTGTCGTCCACCGACGGCGAGTCGCCGCCCTCGATCATGACGTTGCGGTAGAACAGCCCGAAGGTCACGCGGTTGAGGTCCTTGAGCGCCGTGCGCAGGCTGGCCTCCACCTCGGTGTGCCGCGCGCCGAACCAGTACTCGTTGGAGGTGGAGTCCGGCCCCAGCCCGGTGAAGACGAAGTCGGGCCGCCAGACGAACTCCCCGCGCAGGGTCACCGTGCCCTGATCGTTGCGGAAGACCTTGAAGCGATCGGTGACCGTGAAGTGGTACCAGCCGGTGGGCCAGAACCCGGCCTGCAGCACCAGGTTGTTGTTCGGCACGAACAGGTCGTCGAGGTAGAAATACAGCCCCATGGAGGGGTAGAGGCCGAAGTCGACGAAGAAGGTGGGGAAGAGGCCGCCCTTGCCGTCGCGGAAGGTGAAGAAGCGCTGGACCCGGTTGAGGACGTGGTGCTCCTCGGCCAGGGTGATGGCGCCGGTGATGGGATACTGTACGCCGTACTTCAAGATCAGGTGCACCGGATAGAAGATGGCCCGCGGGACCCAGATCAGCGCCTCGCCGGCCGAGAGTCCGTCGGGCGGGCGGCCGTCGTAGCCAGGCAGGGGGCGCTCCTCGCCCGGCTTGGCCGACTGGGGCGGCAGGGTGATCTGCCGGGGCGGCAACACCGGGGTGCCGCTGTGATCCATGCCGGCGTAAGGGCCGTACGCCGGGACCAGCGCCGGCAGGGGCTCGCCGGCGGGCTGGCTCGCGGGGGCCGGCTGACTCGCGGACGACGGCTGACTGGTGGCCGCCGGCTGGCTGGTGGGCTGGGCCAGGATCGCGGACGGGAAGAGGGCCAGAGCCACGGCGCCGGCCAACAGCTGAATCAGGGGGTGGTTCAAGGGTCGCATCACCGTGCTCTATTATCTGTCATCTCAAAAGGTTCGCAAGGTTTTAGCCATCTGCGCCGGGCGCTCCGCTCAGCCGCCGAGGACGCACGCCCGGCGTCGGTCGAACAGCGGCACCTGCCGCTCCTGCAGCAGCCTGGTCAGCACCCCGGCCCCATCGTCCAGCTGCAGCTTCATCTCCGCCTCGCTGATGGAGTAGGCCAGCACCGGCGTGATGGTGATGTCGTCCACGCGCAGCTGGGCGGGCCGCTCCTGCTCCCAGGGGAAGGGGTGGTCGAAGCGCAGGTGGGGCAGGGCCTCGCTGTGGCCCAGGGTGGCGATGACCTCGCCGGGACACGGCGGCACGCCCTTTTGCAGAGCCCAGTCCAGCAGGTGCGCCGCGTGGAAGCTGCCGTCGTGCTCGTCTTCGCTGGAGCCGTCGAGCACCGGCACCACGGGCAACAGGCGGAGCCCCTCCTCGACCCCTTTGGGCCAGACCACCTTGACCCCGTCGAAGGAGATGTTGGCGGTGTGGCCCTCCCAGGGCGCGTCGGCCGCCTCCACGACCCGCAGCGTGCGCTCGCTCTCCAGCGTCCAGCTGCGGTAGCTGATCTCGCCGCACCTGAAGAAGTTCTCGATCATGGCGAGGACGTCGCCGTCATCCGGTTGGCTCGTGTTCATTGTCACTCCAGCGGGATGGAGATGGTAAAGGACGTCCCCTCGCCCGCCTTGCTCTTGACGGACAGCACGCCCTGGTGCTTCTGCACGATGTTGAAGCAGATGGACAGGCCGAGGCCGGTGCCGACCCCCACCCCCTTGGTGGTGAAGCCGGGGTCGAAGATACGCGGCAGCACCTCCGCGGGGATGCCCGCGCCGGTGTCGCTGATGCGCACGCGGGCCTGGCCCTCCTCCATCCAGGTGCGGATGGTGATGCTGCCGTCCTGGCCCCCCACGGCGTCGATGGCGTTGACCAGCAGGTTCATGAATACCTGGTTTAGCTGATTCGGGTAGCACAGCGCCGGCGCCAGGTCGCCGTACTCCTTGACCACGGTGACGTTGCCCTTGAGCCGGTGCCCCACCAGGCTCAGCGTGCTGTCCAGGCCCTCGTGCAGGTCCACCTGCTTGCGCTCGGCCTCGTCGAGGCGGGCGAAGTTGCGCAGAGTGTTGACGATGCGGGTCACGCGATCGCCGGCGGTGCCCATGACCTCGAAGTTGGTCCACAGCAGCTTGAACAGCTGGGTGACCCGCTTGCCGGACTGCACGTCGTCGAGGGTGCTGGCCTTGGCCAGGGCTTTCTGCAGCTTCTCGATGGCGCGCCGGGAGGTGTCGGTGGAGCTGACCAGGGCGCCCATCGGGGTGTTGATCTCGTGCGCCACGCCGGCCACCAGGTTGCCGAGGCTGGCCATCTTCTCGCTGATCAGCAGCTGGTTCTGCATGTCCTGCTGGGCCTGGAGGCTGTGGTTGAGCTGGTCGTTCTTGGTTGCCAGGTCACGGGTGCGCTCCTCCACCTTCTGCTCCAGCTGGACGTTGGACGCCTCGAGCTGGCTGTAGAGCTGGGAGTTGTCCAGGGCGATGGAGGCCTGGCCGCAGAGCAGGCGCACCACCTCCAGGTGCTGGTCGGTGAAGGCCCCGGCGGTCAGGTCGTTCTCCAGGTACAGCACCCCCTGGAGCTGGCCCCCCTTGGCCAGAGGCAGGCAAAGGATAGAGCGCGCGCCCACCCGGTTGACGTAGGGATCCGTGCGGAACGATCCCCGGGCCGTGGCGTCGGCCAGCACCACCTCCTTGCGCGTGCGGGCCACGTACTGCACCACCCCCACGGCCAGCTGATCGCTGCCCCCCACGGGGACGGGCTCCGTGGTGCTCACCCGGCCCGGCTCGGTGGCGGCGGCCTGGATCGACAGCTCGGCCCCGGCGCCCGGTCCGTCGCCGGTCAGCACGAGGAATCCACGCTCGGCGCCGGCGTTCTCCATGACGATCTCCAGCAGGCGCCGCAGCAGCGCGTCCAGCTTCACCTCGCCCGAGATGGCCATGGAGGCCTTGATCACCGTGGCCATGTCCACGGCGTGGGCGCCGGTGGTGCCGCTGGTGCTGGCGGTGTAGGTGGCGGGCTGGGCCGGCGCCTCCAGGCGCAGCTCTGGAAACTCCTCGGCCAGCTGCTCCACCTTGGCCACCGCGCCCCACTTCTCGTAGCAGTAGTGGGCGTCGCGCAAAAACACGCCGGCCACCTTGTCCAGGCCCTGGGCCAGGTAGAAGCGGGCGGCCAGCTCGTTGGCCAGGGCCTGGTGCTGGGACAGATCCAGCTCGTCGGCCCGGGAGATGGCGCGCCGGTAGGCCTGGGTGGCGGCCTCCACGTCGCCGCGGATGCGCGCGGCCTCGGCCGCGGCCAGCATGTGCAGGTGGCTCAGGTTGCCCTCGACCCCTGCCTTGCACCAGCTGCCCAGCTGGGCCACGTCCTCGTCCACCCGCTGGCGCAGCGCCGCGCGCTCCTCGTCGCCGGCGTCGTCGTGCAGCCGGGCCAGGATCAACACGCGGTCGAAGGGCAGAAAGTAGGCGGCCGGGTGCCCCACCCGCTTGTCCTGCCACTGCTCGGACTGCTCGAGCTTGAGCCGGGCCTCGGCGACGCTGCCGAGCATGTAGGCCAGGCGGGCCAGCAGCAGGTAGTACCACTGCAAGGCCTCGCGGTTGCGCCCCTTCATCATCGCCTCGCCCCGGCTGACCTCCACCGGGCTGTCGAAGAGCGAGCGATAATCGCGCTGGCCGCGCATGGCCTCGACGAAGGCGCGGGAGAGGTGAATCTCCCGGGGCCCGATGGCCGTGCCCAGCTCCCCCTCGATGATCTCCACCAGGGGCCCGATCTCGGCCTCCAGCTCCTTGAGCGGGATGCCGGCTTGCAGCGCCGCGAGCACGTTGTAGGAGGCGAAGATCGCGGCGGGGAAGATCTCGTTGGTCTCCAGCCCCAGGCGCACGCCGGCGCGGCAGCGCGCCAGGGTCTGGGCCGGCGTCTCGCCGAGCCACTCCGTGGCCGCGGCGATGGCGCGGATCCTGGTGCGCATGACGCCCTGCTGGTCGCCCACCGCCGTGGCCAGCCGCCCCAGCTGGTGGCCGAAGGCCAGATCGCCGAAGACGTGGGCCACCACCAGCGCCAGGGTGGCGTAGGCCCCGCCGCTCACCGGCCCGTTGCCGTGCTCCAAAGTCAGCCGCACCGCTGCCAGCGCCACCAGGGGGGCCCGGTCGCGGTAGCCGATATACATCGGCGAAAAGAACAGGTACTGCAGCACCTCCATGGTGGCGATGATCCGCTCGTCGGTCAGCGACGGCAGGTCCTTGACCCGCTCCAAACCCTCGCCCTCCAGCTGCCCCTTGAGCTCCTCGTACCCCTCGGCGATGGCCCGGGCCGGGTCGGGCGGGTCGACGTCGATGCCGACCTCCCACAGGGCGTCCATGCCGAGCTGCAGCGCGCGCTCGGGGTCTCGACCGCGGATGGCCACCTGCATCAGGTGCGGCGCCGTGGCCCGCAGCCGCTCGGTTGTGTCCTTGGCGTGGGCCAGCAGCTCATCCCCCAGGGCCAGCATCTCCTCGGCCCCCTCGGGCCGCATCATGCGGCTGTGGTAGATGCCGAGGTACAGCTCGTAGGCCAGCTCGTGGCAGCTCTCCCAGCGGTCCTCGGGCAGCAGCTCCATGCCGGCGGTGAAGAAGCGCTCGGCGGTCTCCCGGGCCGCGGCGCCCAGGGCCTTCTGGCCGGCGCGCAGGTTGAGCTGCGCCACCTCCTGCCGCTCCAGCGCCACCGGGATCAGGTCCCGACCGGTGTTGAGGTGGTTGACCACCTCGAAGAGGCGCTCCTCCAGGGCCTCGGGGTCCAGCCGCTGCAGCAGCAGCCGCCCCAGGCGCAGGTGGATGTCGTGATGCGCCCGGGCGTCCAGGCGCGCGTGGGCCGCGTGGTGGATTCGGTCGTGGTGAAAGTCGCAGAGCACCTTCTCCATCATCTCCGGCACCGACTCCATCTCGTCGAGGTCCCAGCGCACCAGGTGGTTGAAGCCGCCGCAGACGGTGGTGATGATGCCCTCGTCCACCGCGGGGTGCAGCGCGGCCACCACCTCGGCCAGGGGCAGCTCGGCGACCACGCTGAGGGTGCCGAGGTCGAAGCGGCTGCCGATACAGGAGGCCAGCTCCAGCATGCGCAGCGTCTCCGGCTGCAGGGCCTGCATCTTCTGGATCAACAGCTCCACCACGTCGTCGGCCAGGCCGCTGCCGTGGATCTGCTCCAGGTCCCAGCGCCACGCGCCCTCGGCCGGGTCGAAGGTCAGCAGCTCGCGGGCGTGGAGCGTGTGCAGGAACTGGGTGACGAAGAAGGGGTTGCCCAGGGTCTTGCCCCGCACCAGCTCGGCCAGCTCGTGTGCCTCGGCCTCGCCGCAGGCGGTGGTGTCGGCCACCAGCTTGGAGATGGCGCCCACGTCCAGGGGCTCCAGCGCCAGGGTGCTGACCTCGGCGGGCCCCTGGCGGATGGACTCCAGGGCCATGGTCAGGGACTGCTCCTTGCCGTGCACCGAGCCGAGCAGCAGCAGGTGGTGGATCCCGTCGTCGGCCAGCAGCGACTCCACCAGACGCAGGGACGAGCGGTCGGCCCACTGCAGGTCCTCGAGGTAGACCACCAGGGCGCGCCCGTCCGCGGTGAGCTCCCGGGTCAGGGCGCAGAACAGCCGCTGCAGGCGGTTGGCCGCCTCCTCCGGCGGTAGCTCCGGCGCCGCGGGCTGGGGGCCGATGACCAACTCCAGGGACGGCAGCACGTCCACCAGGGCCTGGCCCTCCTCGCCCAGGGCTTGCTGCAGGCGCTGGCGCCAGCCCTCCATGCTCTGCTCGCTGCCGGTGAGCAGCAGCTGGATCAGCTCCGCGGCGGCCATGACGAAGGCCGCGTGGGGGCGGTCCCCCTGCTCCTGATCGAACTTGCCGCTGACGAACCAGCCGCGGTGGCGCGCCACCGACTCCAGCAGGTCACGGGCCAGGGTGGACTTGCCGATGCCCGGCTCGCCCCGCAGCAGCAGCAGCTGGCGGCTGCCGTCCACCACGCGCGCCAGGGCCGCCCGCAGCTGGTCCTGCTCGCGGTGGCGCCCGTAGATGCGCTCGGGCACCTGAAAGCGGGCGCTGACGTCGGACAGGCCGGGGACGAACTCCCCCTCGGTCTCGCCCGCCAGCGAGGAGCGGCAGCGCAGCAGGTCGGCCAGCAGGCCGCCGGCGGACTGGTAGCGGTCCTCGGGGGACTTGGCCAGCAGCTTGAGCACCACGGCCGAAATGTCCGCCGGCACCTCCTTGTTGACGGCCGCGGGAGAGCGCGGCGTGCGGGCGATGTGGCTGTGCAGCAGCTCGGCCGGATCCTCGGTGGCGAAGGGGGCCTGGCCGGTGAGCATCTCGTAGAAGGTCGCCCCGAGGGAGTAGAAGTCGGAGCGATAGTCGATGGTGTGGTTGACGCGGCCGGTCTGCTCCGGCGGCATGTAGCGCAGGGTGCCGAGCAGGTGGTTGTGGGCCCGGCGCAGCCCCTCGCGACGCAGCACCGAGGCGATGCTCAGGTCGGCGATCTTCACCTCGTTCGTGGTCGGGTTGTGGATGATGTTGGCGGGGTTGATTTCCTTGTGTGTGATGCCGCGGACGTGGAGCTCGGCCAGGGCCTCGGTGAGCGGCACGGCCAGATCGAGGAACTGCTCCACCGGCAGGGCGTCGCCGTCGAGGGAGCGCGCCAGCGGCTGGCCGCCGAAGTCCTCCAGCACCAGGGCCAGGCGGTGTTCGGACCGCTCCAGGGCCAGGGTGCGCACCACGCCCTGGTGTTTGATGGACCGGCCGATGTCAAACTCGGCGCGGATCCCCGCCAGCTCGGCCGGTGTGGGCCTCGGCGACTGGGGCGCCTTGATGATCACCGGCGTGTCGCCCGCCTGGCGCCCGCGGAAGACCACGGTGCGGGCGCTCTGATGGATCTGTTCTTCTATTTTGTATCCTGAGATATTCAACATCGCTCTACCCCGAGGCGGTCAGAACTGGAAAGATAGCAGGAAAGGTGGTGATTGTCGGACGATCTCGTGCGAGGTCCCCGCAGCGCTCTACTGGGACCAGTCGGGCAGGGGCAGGTGCCTGGGGAACGCCGCTGGCAACGTCACCGCATCCCGCTGGCCGAATAGCCGGCGCTCGGCCGTGGCGGCCCGGCGGTAGAGGTCTTGCGGTGGCCCGGCGGTGCAGGCGTTGCTCAGCGCGGCGCTGGCCACGGCCATGGCCCGGCCGGCGTCGCTGCGCGGCACCAGCAGCAGGGCCTGGCAGGCCTGGAACAGCTGCACGTAGCCCAGGCCGGGCCGCGAGAAGCTGGCCATGTAGGCCGACAGCTCGGCTCGGGCACGGGGGCCGAGGGTCGGGGGGCAGCCGGGGCAGCGGGGGCCGCGCCGGCGCACGTCCCCGTCCATCTCGTCCAGCACGTGGCGGGCCTCGTGGATCGCCACGCCCGCGGCGAACCAGGCGGTGAGTGCCGCCGCGGCCTGGCCCAGGCGCCGGTGGTCCTGCAGGCGGGTAGAGGCCAGGCTGAGCTCCAGCGCCTCGTGGGGGGTGATGGCCCTGGAGGTGCGGGCGGCCAGGCAGGAATACTCAGCGACTCAAGCTGATTCGGCCTTGGTCACCTCGGCCAACAGCACCGTGGCGTAGCTCCCCGACGGCAGGGCGAAGCTCAGCCTGATCCCCTCGGCCTCTGTACAGGGCTCCACCGCCGCGCCGTCCACCGGCACGGTCACCGGCCGCCGGCTGCCCCGGGCCAGCCGCCCCGCCGAGGCGAACAGCTCGGGCGACACGCCGCGGCGGTCCAGCTCCTCCTGCTCCAGGGCCCGGGCCGGGCTGCCCTCGGCGGGCCAGAGCATGCGCGTGCCGTGCATCGGGCCGGTGATCACGACCTCGCCGCGCTCCAGCCGCGGCCCGTCGGTGTCTTGGTCCTCGCTGACGAAGGAGGCGCCGCTGTCGGTGCGCTGGAGCACCTCGCCGCCCAGCATGCGGTCCAGGCTACCCTCTTGCAGCCGGCGGGCCACCACGTCGTTGAACAGCTGCGACTGGGCTGCCGAGATCATCAGCCGGGCCAGTCGCTTGTCCCGGGGACGCCGCTGCTCACCGGCGAGGATGCGCAGGCCGCTTTGGGCGTTGTCACCCCGGCGGCCGAAGCGCTGGGCGCCGTAGAAGTTGGGCAGGCCCCGGCGGGCGAGCAACTCCATGACGGCGCCGGCCCGGGCCGCCCCGTCCTCGTGGGTCTGACGCAGCACCACGGTGAAGCGGTTGCCGCGCAGGTGCCCCGTGCGCAGCTTGTTGCGGTGGCGGGCGGCCTCCAGCACCTCCAGCCCGGGCACCTCTGCCTCCAGCAGCGCCTCGGGGGTGGTGCCCTGCAGTGATATCCACTGGGTGGTGACGCCCTGCCGGTCCTTCATGCCCGCGTAGCCCAGCGTGCCCTGCTTGACGCGCAGCGCCGCGCAGAGCCGGCGCCCGGCCTCCAGGGTGGTCAGGCCGCGCTTGCGGATCAGGGCCATGCAGTGCTCCCCCTCGCCGCAGGGGGTGTAGGCCGGGATCTCCTCCACGACAAAGTCCTCCAGCTCGCGCATGGCCCCGCCGGTGCCGGGCAGGTCCGCGGTGAGCAGGGGCAGGTTGAACAAACCCTTACTTCTTCGGCTGGCTGGTGGCGGCGGGCGGCTGGCTCGCCGGCGCCGGCTTCGGCGTGTTGCTCGCCAGGTAGCCGAGGAAGAGCCTGGCCCTGGCCGCGTGGGGGCTCTTGGGGTACTTGGTGGTCAGCTGGCGGAAGGTCTTGCTCGCCAGGCCGTGCTTCTCCAGCTTGAGGTAGGTCTTGCCCAAAAGCAGCATCACCTCGGGATCGACCCCCGCGCTGGGGTACCGCTTGAGCAGCGCCTCGAGCCGCAGGATGGTCGCCTTGGGCTTGTCGCGCCTGAGGTAAAAGCGCGCCACGTACAGCTCGTGTTCGGCCATGCGGCGGATGCACTTGCGGTACAGCTCGGTGACCTTGGGCATGTACTTGCTGCCCTCGTGGCTGCGCCGGAAGGCGTTGAGCTCCAGGATGGCGTCCCGGGTGGCGCCCTGATCCTTTTCGTGGGACGGCGGGATGAGGAACCAGTCCGAGGGGATCTGTTTGACGTAGGCCTTGCAGACCCGGTAGGCCGCGTAGCCGTCCAGCACCTGGGGGTGCGAGGGGTGGAATTTCTGGAACTGCTTGTAGGCGTCGATGGCGTCCACGAACTTCTCCTGGGCGAAGTAGGTGTCGGCGATGCGCAGCTCGGACAGGGTGGCGAAGCGGGAGAACGGGAACTTGGCCTTGGTGAAGACGAAGTACTTGAGCGCCTCCTGGAAGTTCTCGTCCTTGAGTTCGGCGATGCCCTTGGCGTAATTCTTCTGGGCGGATCGGGAGTAGGAGACCTTGCGCTGAAAGCCCACGTTGATCGACGAGCCGGAGCAGGAGGCCAGACAGCCGAGGGCGAGGCAGATATAGAGGAGATGCTTCATCGGGACCGGTTGTAGGGCGCGGGGCGCTGGATTGTCAACAGGTCTTCACTGCCCCAGGGGGAAGGGCCAGTGTCCGGTGAACATCCAGTAGACCACCACGCCCATGGAGAGGGCGGTGAGGATCCCGGCCAGGGCCGACAGCAGCGGCACCAGCTGCTGGGGCACGAAGCCCCGGGCCTCCGGCTCGGGCGCCGGCTCGGGCGGCTGGATGTGAGAGTCGGCGAAGACGATCTCCTCCAGGTCGAAGTCTTTGTCCTCCTGCCGCTCGGGTTTGGACGAGGACAGGGCGTAGCGCGGTGGGTCCCCCTCTTCGGGCAGCTTCTGCTGCGCCACCGGGCGCTCCTCACTGCTGCGCCGCTTGGGCCTCATCGGCGGCGGCGTGCGGCGCTTGGGGCGCTCTTCCACCGGTGGCGGGCTCTTGACCTCCTCGGCCACGATGACCAGCTCGTCGTCGGGCCGCGCCCCGGCCCTTTTGTCCTCGGGGGCCTGGATGATGCCGGAGACCTGCTCGGTGTCGGCCATGGAGATGGCGTCGGTGCGGCGCCAGGTGGGCTCGTCGTCCTCCACGGGGCCGAGGGGCTTTTCGCCCTCGGGCACGTCCGCGTCCAGCGAGAGATGCTCCTCGGCCTCCTCGCGCTCCTCCACCACCTCGTCTGTGACCTCCTCCACGTGCTCCGGCCCGATGTCCTCCTCGTGGACCAGATCGACGTCGCGGACCTCCTCCTCCTGGTCGAGGTCGATCTCCTCGATCTCCTCGATCTCCTCCTCTGCCTCCTCCTCCGCGGCGGCGGCCTCGGACTCGGGCGTGGTGGCCTCACGGATCAGCGACTTGTAGGCGAAGACCGGCGTTGGCCCGTCCTCGATGTCGCTGTCGTCCAGGGGCGGCAGCGGCCTCGCCTCGGCCACGTCGTCCAGCGTGCCGGGCGGCCTGGCCCGCGGCTGGGTCGGCCCGTCCTCGATGTCACCGTCGTCGAGGACCGGGTACTCCGGCCGCGACGCCAGGGTCGGGGCGTCCTCGATGGGCAGCAGCGGCGTGGCCCCCACGCTGGCCAGGTCGGCCTTGGGCGGCTTGGCGGGCGCCTGCTCCTCGTCTGGCGACACCTTCTGGGTCAGCGGCAGGATGACCAGGATCGACTCCCGGATGTGGTGCATGTCCTTGAAGCGGTAGTTGGGATCCTTGGACAACGCCTGGAAGAGGAACAGCTCCGTCTCCGGGTTCATCGGCACGACGTCCCCCGGCGGCGGCGGATCATCGTTGAGGTGCATCAGCAGCACCTCGCCCAGCCTGGGCGAGGAGAAGGGCAGCCGGCCCGTGAGCATCTGGTAGGCGATGACGCCGAAGGCGTAGACGTCGGTGGACCTGGTCGGCTCCTCGCCGCGGATCTGCTCCGGCGACAGGTAGTAGGGCGACCGGGCCTCGTCCTCCATGCGCTTGGGGCGATGGAGCATGGTCATGCCGAAGTCGAGGATCTGGATGGTGGGCGGCCACCGGCCGTCCTCCTTGGGATCCAGCCAGATGTTCTCCGGCGAGAGGTTGCCGTGCACCAGGCCCTGGTCGTGGAGGTCACCGAGGATCTCGGCCAGAGAGTCCAGCAGCGGGATGGCCTCCACCATGGGCAGCGGCCCCGACTCGCTCATCAGATCGGTCAGCGGGAGCCCCTGGGCCACGTCGGAGATGACGAAGATCTCGCCGCTGTCGAACTGCCCCACGGCCTCCAGAGGGAGGATGCGTGGATGCTTGAGCGCGGCGATGCGCGAGATCTCTTTGAGGAAGTCCTCCTGGATCGTGGTCTCCTCGGCCAGGTGCCGATGGATGATCTTGACCGCCACCTCGTGACCCGTGTCGGGGTGGGTGGCGGAGAACACAGTGCCCGTGGCGCCGGCGCCCAGTCGGAGGCCGATCTTGTAGCCTGCGACCGAGATCTCCTTGCGGATGCTCTCGGTGTCTCTTCTGTCTCTTGGAGGATGCACGGTGTTTTTAACGTTACAAATATTACGAGCTTGGACTGGGGGAGGCAAGTAAAGGGATTTGCGCTGCCCACCTGTGCCGTTGGACATGGTGCGGCTACCGGGTATATTGGGGTGGAGCCCAGGGAGGAGGCCTTGCCGAGTCAGCCGATAATTCGTCGTGAGGAGGTCATCCAGAATCGGGACGGGCTCCCCATGGCCACCGTGGTCACGGCCCCGGCCGGCGCGTCACCCCGGCGGGCGGTGATCTTCTGCCAGACCGGCCTGCAGAGCAAGGGGGGCGTGCGATGAAGGGCTATCTACGCAAGATCACCAAGCCCCACGCCTACGTGCGCCTGATCAAGGGGAAGTCGGACATGCACCTGATCCGCGGCACCCTGGCCTCGGCCGTGCGGCAGGTCAGGCGCATCGGCCAGGAGCTGGTGGACCGCTTCAGCAAGCGCTCCGCCCCGGACCACGAGCGCTTCAACTCGCATTTCTGGGACGCCTTTCAGGTGCTGATGCGGCGGCGCAAGCAGGTGCTCTTCCTGCTCTGCGAGATAGACAACGAGACCCCGGACTTCAACCACGAGTTCCGCACCAAGGTCCTGGACCGCCACCCCGAGTACCTGCGCTTTTGCACCATCAAGGAGCTGCCCAACGCGGACCACTCGCTGGTCTTCGAGGACGGCCGCCGGGCGTCCGGGGAGGCGTTGCTGGAGTGGCTGGGCTAGGAGCTTTCGGCGTTCAGCGTTCAGCTTGGAATCGCCGCTGACCGCTACTGCTCCCAGCGCTTGTAGCCCACCACCACCTTCATCCCCTTCTTGTACTTGACGTTGATGAAGGCGATGGAGTTGGTGGCCTCGCGGTACTCGAAGCCGTTGGCGCGGCTGCGGGGTACGGACACGCCGTTTTTGGACACGGCCAGGGTGCCGCTGATCGGCACGTACTTCAGCTTCAGCGGCGACACGGTGCCCACGATGTGATCGATGATGGCCTGCAGGGTGGGGCCGAGGTCCTTTTGGCAAACGTCGCCCACCATGCCGCCGGTCTTCTGGGCCAGGTCGCGGTAGCCGTGGGCCACCAGGGCGCCGCAGGAGTTTTGGCAGACGCCGCCGATGACGTGCATGATCGCCTTGGTCTCGGGATCCTTGGCGCCGGAGAAGTAGTCCACGTAAGGCGACAGCGCCTTGGTCATCTCCGCGGCGGTGTGGGTCGGCACCTTGCACGGGTTGAGGATGCCGAAGTTGAGGAAGCCGTTGAAGCTGTTGGGGTACTCGTCGGTGGCCACGATGACCACCAGCTTGGCGCCCTTGCGGATGCGGTTCGGGCTGTTGACCGCCCGGGGCAGGTGGCGCTTGATGGCCGCCATGGCGTTGACCAGGCCGAACTCGGCGCCCTTGACCCCGCCGGGCGGGTTCTTGATGCAGCCGGAGAAGGTGCCCTTCTCCTTGGGCAGCAGGAAGCGGTCGGCGCCGCCCATGCTGGCCCAGTCCTTGGTGGAGATGGAGCAGAACCTGCCCACCGCGGCGGAGAACTTGTCCTTGGGGTCGCAGACGTTGGTCACGCCCATGCGGAAGTCCAGGCCCGAGGCCAGGGCGCGGTTGAAGAAGCTGGTGGCGTTGTTGACGATATCCTGACGGTTGTCGTCCATGGACGAGGACTCGTCCGAGACCCAGATGATGTCGGCCTTGGGCACGGCCTGGATGATGGTCTCGTTGGCGCAGCCGTTGGAGACCTTGCACCCGGCCGCGGCCAGGGAGGTGCCGTTGGACAGGTCGTCCACCAGGAACCCGGTGCGCAGCTTGGCGTCGGCGTAGGCCGCCTTGCGCGCCACGGCGCCCATGATCACCAGCTTGCGTTTGCTCTGATCGCCGGCGTCGACGGCGTACTTGCCGTCCTTGGTGCGCAGGGGCTTTTGGGTCTTTGGATCCAGCTTGCGCTTGAAGCGCCTGACCGTGGCGAAGCGCACCACCAGCTCGCTGGCGTTGACGCCGAAGGTCGGCGGCAGGTTGCCCAGCTTCTGCGGCGTTGTGGCCAGCACGCCCGCCGCCAGGGCGGTACGCAGCGCGGCCACGCTCACCGGGGTGGTGAGCTTGACGTCCAGGGTGGTGCCCTTGACCGAGGGGAACAGGTCGTGGGTCGGACCCGAGGTGCCCGAAACCCGCACCTTGACTGTGCCGCCCAGCGCCTTGACCACCCCCTGCATGGTCCCGAGAGTCTGGGTCCACGCGGTGTCGATGGTCACGGCCGAGGGCCGCGAGAGCACGAAGCCGGCGGTCTCGTGGCCGGCCGCCGCGCTGTCGATGAACGCGGCGTGGGTGCTGTAGTGCGGCGTGGTCAGCTCGATGTACTTGGCGTTTTCGTCCTGGGCGATCTTCCAGCCGCAGGTGGGGCTGTCGCGGAAGCTCATCGGCTTGCGGCCGTTGGGGTTGGAGGCGGACTTGTCCGTGCAGGGCGACGAGGGGCCCACCGTGTCGGCCACCGGCCCGTCGGGCAGGACCAGCATGTCGGGCAGCGGCAGGTCCGGCACTGCGCCGTCTTGCAGCTCGGCGTCGGGCGGGATGAACAGGTCAGGGTCGTCGCCGGGCACCGCCGCGCGGTGAGTGCAGCCGACGCTGGCGGCCACGGCGGCGGCCAGCAGGACAGTGAGGATCCGCCGGCGGTCCCAGACCCGGCGTGCTCTGGCCAGGGCTCGTGTTCGTGCGCGTGCTCGGATCAGGTTCAGGCGCTCTGTGTGGATCATGGGCTCTCTTTCTGTGAGTGGGTTGCCCTGCTGTAAAGCAAGAAGCGTTCCCACATCACGGCAGCGTTGCCGGACATCAAGTATACGACATGGGGGCGCTTTTCTGACGACGTCCTGCATGGAGCCATGCGCCGTTAGTTTTCTACCGGGCAGAGCAGGCCGAGGCGTTAAGGAATGTGCACAATATCTACCGCACTGCTCACTTGCGTTGATCACCTGGGAACGAAGTAGCGCGGGGGCTTGTCCCCCGCGTCACATTACGCGGGGGACAAGCCCCCGCGCTACGAGGAATCAATACAATCGATCAGCGCGATATAGCAGCGGCCATTAAGGTTGATTAGACGTAGGGTGGGCTTGTCCCCCGCCTGGCCCGGACGCGGGGGACGCTACATGTGTAGAGGTGGAGCCCCCCGGGTCCCTGCTGCACCTCGAAGTGCACCTCGTCCCCCTGATAACAATTCAGGCTCGGTGCAATCGGCGGCCTGCCGCCAGTACAATGAGCAGAATGGGCCAGATCCACCCGCCTCCGGCGCCCGTGGAGCACCCGCCCTGGAGCACCAGGCTAGAAGCGCCGGGGTAGACCGGCGGCCCTGCCTCGCCGCCGGGGTGGTAGCCGTCGGAGAAGGGCTTGCTGTCCCTGGGCGGCTTGCTGTCCTTGGGCGGCGGCTTGCTGTCCTTGGGCGGCGGCTTGCTGTCCTTGGGCGGTGGCTTGCTGTCCTTGGGCGGCTTGCTGTCCTTGGGTGGCGGCTTGCTGTCTTTGGGCGGGCCCATGTCCGGCTTCGTGTTGACGCAGGGGCCGTTGGCCGTGACCAGCTTGATGTCGGCTCCGTAGTAGAACTTGAGGATCTCGGGGTACTTTTTGCCCTTGCCCGAGAGGCACTTGGCGCCGTTTTGCGACTTGCAGGCGCGGTTGTACTTGTTGCCAGAGTTGACCCAGCCCAGCTTGGTCTGGGTCACCGCGCTGCCGCTTTTGCCCTGGTTGTAGGTGACCCACTTCTCCGTCTTGGTCGGGTCGTAGTCCGAGGACTTGGCCACGCAGCTCGACGTGGACGGCTTGGCCCCGGCGACGTAGAAGGAGGCGATGACCACGTTGGACCACATCAGCACCTGGCCGGCGGTGGCCTGGGCCGCGGCGTAGTGCTTGCTGCCCGGGCCGGCCTTGCCCTTGCAGCGGGAGCAGCCGTAGACCTGGCACTTCTGGCTGTCGCAGATGGAGCCCGACTTGCGCGAGGCGTAGTACATGTAGGAGCGGGCGGCCACGGCCTGGGCTCGCAAGGCCTCGGTGTCGGCGCCGCCGTTTTCGCAGCAGACCACGTGGGGCACGTAGTCGGTCTCCACCTGCTTGACCCCCTTGCCCGTGACGTTGATCGTGCACTTGGCCGTCAGCGGCAGGGCCCAGGTCTCATGGTAGTCCCACTGCTCGCCGCAGCCCAGCAGTGAGAGGGCCAGCGGGGAAAGGATGAGCAGGCGGCGCATGGCTCAAGTATAGTAGGTTCCATGAGACTGCTCCATGCCTCGTTGTGGATCGCGGCGTTGATCGTGCCCGCCGCGGCCGTGGCCCAGCCCACCTGGACCGATAATCAGCCCCTGCGCCCGGCGGTGAAGGCGGCCAAGACCCGGCTGCTGGTGAAGGTCACCACCTCCTGGTGCGGGGCCACCAACCCGTCGTGCCGCGAGCTGGCGAACGTGCTGCTGCAGCCCGAGGTGGCGCGCCGGCTGCGGGCCTTCCGCCTGCTGGCTTATGACGGCGAGCAGGGAGAGGGGCAGCGCGTGGCCCGCCGCTACAGCGTGGGCTTCTTCCCCACCCTGCTGGTCATCGACCGCAAGGGGCGGGAGGTCGACCGCCTCACCGGGCACCTGCCGCGGCAGCAGCTGGCGCAGTGGCTGGACGAGGCCACCAGCGGCAAGGGCACGCTGGCCAAGCTGGAGGCACGCCTGGCCCGGCGGACCAAGGACACGGCCCTGCGCCTACGGGTGGGGGCGCTGTGGGCCCTGCGCGGACAGCGGGCCAGGGCGGTCAAGCACCTGGACCGGTTGATCCGCGCCGCGGGCACCTCCAACATGCCGTCACGCAGCCGCAAACCGGCCGAGGTGCTGGCGGCCAGGGCCATGCTGATCAAGGGCCGGTTTCTCGAGCTCCGCGCCCTGCGCGACCACAAGGCGGCCGAGGCCACCCTGCGGGGCCTGCGCCTGCGCTTCCCCACCGCCCCCGAGGCCTCGCACGCCGTCTACCCTCTGGCCCGGGCGATGCACGGCATCAAGCGGACCAAGGCGGCCCTGCGGCTGCTCTCCTGGTGGGCCCGCACCCCCGAGCAGCACCAGCGGGTTGCCTGGTTCTGCCACCGCAACCGCGTGGACGCCAAGCGTGGGCTACGGCACGCCCGGGCGGCGGTCAAGGCGCGGCCGGACCAGGCGCTGATGTGGGCCACCCTGGCCGCCGTGCAGGACCTGGCCGGCGACCGGGCAGCCGCGGGGCGCTCCTGGGGCAAGGCGCTGCGCCTGGACCCTCACCGCCGCTGGTACCAGCAGCAGCACGCGCTGCACTATCCCAAGAAAAAGTAGGGCGGGGGCGACAAAATTGGCGGGGACGGAGAGGGAGCCTATTCCTCGTCCGGCTCTTCCTGATAGATGCGGACCGAGGCGGCCTGCTCCTCGGTGAGCTTCACCGGCGAGCCCTTGATGCGGATGCGGGCGTGGCCGTGGTGGTGCGCCTCCATGGCGACGTGGACGTTGGGCAGCAGGCCCTTTTCCACCAGGTTCAGGCGGTGCGCGGCGTCGCCGTCGATCCAGGAGACCTGCGCCGAGGTGCCGGGCTCCAGCTCGGACAGCTTCTTGAGCATGGAGAGCTGGACCATGTCCTCGTCGGTGTTGGGGCAGGTCTGGCAAGGCACGGTGGTGCCGTCCTTGAGGAACCTGCTGAGCTGCTCGTGGTGGCCGTAGGTGTGCATGAACTGGAACAGCGCCACCAGCCGACCCAGGGTCTCGCTGCTGATGTGGTGCTCCATGGCGCAGGCGTCCTTTTCGGCGGTGCCGTCGGTGAGCCCCAGGGTGAGCGTGAGGAACCTCCTGAGGAAGTCGGTCCGCTGGAGGATCTTGCGCGCCAGCTCGGCGCCGTCGTCGGTGAGCTCGACGAACTCACGGGCCCCGTAGTTGACCAGCCCCTCCTTGGACATGCGCCGTAAGGCGCCTGTGACGCTGGCCATGCGCACCCCCTTGCGAGCTGCGATGTCCTTGACCCGTGCCACCCTCCGTTCACGTTCCAACTGGAAGATAATCTTGAGATAGTCTTCCAAACTCTCTGAAATAGATCCAACTTCTGTCATTTGCGACTCATACTGTTAGTCAACGTTAACTATGATCGTTTTGGCCGGCAGTCAATACCCAGGCCCGAGCAGGGGACCAGAAATTTACATTCCGGGCGTCGGCAAAAAACAAATGCTGGCATACTAGGCTGATGGACGAGGTGCTCTCCTTCCTGGATGACCCCATCGTGCGGGCCGTGGCCATCCTGGTCGGCTCCGTGCTGGCGGCCCTTTTGCTCAACATCTTCCTTGGGCGCTGGGTGCTGCGGCTGACGGCCAAGACCCGCACCGACCTGGACGACCGCATGGTCACGTCCCTCCAACAGCCGCTGTTTTTCACGGTGCTGCTGCTGGGGGTGGCCTGGGCCACCTTCCAGTTCAAGCTGCCGAAGAACTACACCTTTGTGATCTACGCCGCGCTCAAGTCCATCGCCATCTTCGTCTGGGCCTCGGCGCTGATGAAGTTCGGCACCGCGCTGCTCGGGATCATCAGCCGTCACGCGGGCAAGGTGGCGTTGGTGCAGCCGCGCACGCTGCCCCTGTTCGAGATCATCGTCAAGGTGGCGGTGGTGGGCGGCGGCGTCTATTTTGCCCTGCTGGCCTGGAACATCAACGTCACCGGCTGGCTCGCCTCGGCCGGCATCGTGGGCATCGCCGTGGGCTTCGCGGCCAAGGACACCCTGGCCAACCTCTTCGCCGGCTTCTTCATTTTGGCCGACGCGCCCTACAAGCTGGGGGACTTCATCCTCCTGGACAACGGGCTGCGGGGGAAGGTCACCGACATCGGCATCCGCTCCACCCGCATCCTGACCCGGGACGACATCGAGATCACCATCCCCAACGCGGTCATCGCCAACTCCAAGATCATCAACGAGACCGGCGGGCCCCACGTCAAGGAGCGCATACGGATCAAGATCGGCGTGGCCTACGGCAGCGACGTGGACCAGGTACGCGACTTGTTGCTGGAGTGCACCAGGGACCAGGCCCACGTCTGCGAAAACCCCACGCCCCGGGTGCGCTTCCGCACCTTCGGCGACTCGGGCCTCAACTTCGAGCTGCTGGCCTGGATCGAGGAGCCGGTGATGCGCGGCCGGGTCATCGACGCCCTCAACGTGCGCGTCTACAAGGAGCTCAACGCCGCCGGCGTGGAGATTCCGTATCCCAAGCAGGACGTCTACATCAAGCAGATGCCGGGGGCGGAGGAAAAGTGACGCGGACAGGGGTGGCGGGGGTGAAGATTCACTTCCCCTGGAAAATCCTCACGTGGTGCACCGTGGCGTACCGGTTGTGCGTCGAGACGCGAACGCCCGAGCCCGCCTTGGGCTTGGGGCAGTAGCTGATGACGCGCACCGCGAGCACCTTGCCCGCGGCGTCGATCAGGCGGCAGGTCTGCTTCGAGCCCTCGAAGTGGCTCTGCAAATAATAGACTGTGCCCGGCGTGTCCACGAACCCGGAGACGATTCCCAGGCTTCCCGAGCAGCCGCCCCAGACCAGGTGCAGCCCCGGGGTCTTCAGGTTCTTGTCCACCGCTACCCGGCAGGCGTAGCCGCTGGCGCCGGAGCCGTGCCCGGTGGTGATGCGCACGTCCCAGTTGGCGGCGTTGGTGATCTTGCCCAGGGCGAACTTGACCTCCACCAGTATGTTTACCGGGATCTTGGACGTTTGGGCCAGGTCCAGCCGGGCGTCGGGGTGCAGCTCCATCATGCCGCAGGCCCAGCTGTGCTTGTTGGTCACGCCCCAGAGCGACCCGGGCGTGCCCGGGGACACGGCCAGGTCATCGTTGATCAGCAGGCGGTTGCATTGGGTCTTCCAGGGGTCGCGGCCCTTGTCCGGCAGGCCGTCGCAGTCGCTGTCGCCGGCGGCCTTGAGGCACTGTTGGCCGCACTTGGCCGCCGTGGGGTCCACCGTGGTCTGCGGCGCGCAGCCGCCCATGTCCGGCTTCGGCAGGTCCGGCTTCGGCAGGTCCGGCTTCGGCAGGTCCGGCTTCGGTTGAGCCTGGTCCGCCTTGCCCGCCGCTGCCGGCGCCCAGCGGCTTGCCGGGGATGAGGTTGAGGGTCCCCTGGAACTGTCCCGTGACGTAGATGTGGCCCGCGCTGTCCACCGCCACGTCCGCCACGTGGCAGACCTTGTTGTGGGCCATGCTCCTGACCCAGCGCTCCATGCCGCCGGACTCCAGGCTGCCCACGAAGGACCCGTTGGCCAGCGGGTAGCTCATCGGTTTCTTCCCCATCATGCTGGTCGCCCCGTTGAGCCCCGCCAGCGTGAGGTCGCCCTTGGTGGACTGCACCAGGCCCACGGCGTTGTCGGCCTTGGAGCTGTGAACTCTGATGGCCCAGGTGAAGTTCGGGGGCGACGGGGGCGGGCCGTGGTCCCGGGGCGGCGCGGGCGCGTCGGGCGGCAGCAGGTCCAGCCCCGGCGCGGCCTCGGCGCCGCGATCACGGCCGGGGGGGGTTGGCGCCGGCGTCCAGGGGATCGGGTGCGTAGGGCACCGCCAGGTGGCAAGCGCCGCAGAGGCAGACCAGGGCCCACAACAGCGCGCTTCGTGAGCAGGTGGATTTCACCCGAGTAGTAGACCGCATCCACGGGGCCGAGGCAAATTGGCGGCGCACGTCGCGCCACGCGCTCTCCTCTCGAGGCAGCGCAAAAAAGGGAAAGAGGTACGGAGATCAGGCCGCCTTGAGCTCCTGCTCGATGAAGGCGTTGATCTGCGCTCGCTGGGCCGCCTCGAGGAAGGTGAATCGGATTCCGGTGCCGTCATCGGCCAGGTACTCGTGCATCACCTCACCGCTGCAGATGATCAAATCCTTGTGACCAGGGATCTGAAACTGCAGGCCCACCACGCTCTCGCCCACCCAGGGCTCGTTGATCGGGTGCACCAGCAGGCCGCCGCGGCTGATGTTGGAGGCCCAGCAAGTGTATGGAATTCCCACTGATTATCTTGTTTAGGTAGAAATCAACGGGGATCCGTACTGCTGTGCGTTTGTCGTCCATTGCATTATAAAGATAGCAGCCAAACGGCATATGTCTCCCCCATGGTGTAATTATCCGTTGGGTGTTTAGACGCCATCCTTGACCGGCCGCCCCATCCCCTGCCACCATTCGCCCACGCAGATTTCGGTCCGCGGGCTCCTTTGGAACCCTCGCGGGTGAAGCCGAAATGATCATCCGTGACCAAGGAGGAAACCGTGGACCTTGGACTGAGAGGCAAGGGCGCCATCGTCACAGGGGGCAGCGTCGGCATCGGCGCGGCCATCGCCCTGGAGCTGGCCCAAGAGGGCGCCGACGTGGCCGTCAACTACGTGGGCCCCGACAGCGAGGGCGCGGCGGTGGTGGAGGCCATCGAGCGCCTGGGCCGCAAGGGGCTGGCCATCAACACCGACGTGTCGGACCACGCCGCGGCCCAGAAAATGGTGCAGCAGGTGGTGGACACCTTCGGGCGCGTGGACCTTTTGGTCTGCAACGCCGGCATCACCCAGGACGGCGTGATCTGGAAGATGTCCGAGGCCCAGTGGGACCGGGTCATCGCGGTGAACCTCAAGGGCTACTTCAACTATAACCAGGCGGCGGCCCGGGTCTTCCGTGAGCAGCGCTACGGCAAGATCGTCAACATCTCATCGATCAACGGCATCCGCGGAAAGTTCGGCCAGGCCAACTACACGGCCTCCAAGGGCGGGCTGACGGCCATGTCCAAGACCCTGGCCCGGGAGCTGGGCGCCTACAACGTCAACGTCAACGTGGTGGCGCCGGGCATGGTGATGACCGACATGATGAAGAAGGTGCCCATGGAGTTTCAGCGCAAGGCCCTCGACGAGACCGTGGTGGGCCGCTTCGCCACCCCCGAGGACGTGGCCCACATGGTGGCCTTCCTCTGCTCCGACCTGAGCCGTCACGTCACCGGCGAGGTGATCAAGGTGGACGGCGGACAGTACATTTAAGGAGGCTTTCTCATGGGACGAGTAGGAGTCATCGGCATCGGGCACGGCACCTTCGGCCGGCGCAGCGACGCCACCGTTCAGGAGCTGGCCTTCGAGGCCTTCCGCATGGCGGTCAAAGACGCCGGCATCGATCGCAAGGAGCTGGACGCCTCGGTCATCGCCGCGGTGCCGGAGTACCACAAGCAGCGCTCCGTGGCCGGCGTGATCCAGGAGTACCTCAACCTCAACCCGCTGCCCACGTGGCTCACCGAGGTGGCCTGCGCCTCGGGCAGCGCTGCCATCCGCACGGCGTGGATGGCGATCCAGTCCGGGCTGCACGACGTGGTGGCGGTCATCGGCGCCCAGAAGATGACCGAGCTGTCGACCCCCGAGATCCTGGCCCTCATGGGCCGGGTGGGCGAGGTGCAGTGGGAGTCGGTCTTCGGCACCACATTTCCCGGCTACTACGCGCTGATGGCCACCAGGCACATGCACGAGTACGGCACCACCCGCGACCAGCTGCTGTCGGTGGCGGTGAAGAACCACTACTACGGCGCGCGCAACCCGAAGGCGATGTTCAAAAAGGAGATCACCCTGGAGAAGGCCAAGGCCTCCGACCCGGTGTCGTCTCCGTTCTGTGTCTACGATTGCTGCGCCAACGCCGACGGCGCGGTGGTGATGATCCTGGCCAACGAGGACAAGGCCAAGGCCATGGCCGGCGACCGCGCGGTGTGGCTCGACGGCGTGGGCTCGGCCACGGCGGCGATGTCGGTGCTGCGGCGCGCGGACCTGACCGGCGTGCCCTCGGCCAGCGAGGCCGCGCGGCAGGCCTACGAGCAGGCCGGGGTCACGGCGGCCGACGTCAAGGTGGCCGAGGTGCACGACTGCTTCACCATCGCCGAGCTGTTGGCCTACGAGGACCTCGGCTTCTGCGAGCGGGGCGCCGGCGGCGCGTTCATCGAACAGCGGCGGCCCTACATCGGCGGCGGCGGCGTGGCGGTCAACGTCGACGGCGGGCTCAAGGCCAAGGGGCACCCCATCGGCGCCACCGGCGTGTCCATGGCCCACGAGATGGTGCTGCAGCTGCGCGGCGACGCGGGCGAGCGCCAGGTGCCGGAGGCCGACATCGGCCTGACCCACAACGTGGGCGGCATCGGCCAGTACACCTTCGTGCACCTCTTCAGGAGGGACTGATCATGTTTCACTGGTTTGGCAAGGTAAGCTTCGTCCCCTACACCAAGGTCTCCGACTTCGCCGTGCACCTCAAGGACGGCCGGCTGATGGGCAGCAAGTGCACCGACTGCGGCTACCAGACCTTCCCGCCCCGGGCCGACTGCCCCGAGTGCATGTCCGACGCCTACGAGTACGTGGAGTACTCGGGCAAGGGCACGGTCTACACCTACTCCAGGACCTCGGCGGCGCCCACCGGCTTCGACGAGGAGGCGCCCTACACCATCATGGTGGTGGACGTGGTCGAGGGCGGACGCCTGCTGGCCTGGCGCGGCGAGACCATCGCCGACGACGAGGTCGAGATCGGCATGGAGGTGCAGGTGGTGCCGCGCGTCTTCGAGCACGAGGAGATCAAGGTCTACTACACCATCGAAAAACCGGGCACCACATGGGGTAAGGCGCCGGCACCGCATTTGGGGTAGCCGGCAACGGGGCCGTTGGGGCTCTTCGCGTTTTCCGGGGTGAGCTTCACTCAAATCGAAGCGAGTCAGTGCAGACCTGAGGTCGGGAAAGGAGCGCGAGATGCGTTACACGATGGTGTTGATCGGAGCACACCAGCAAGGGCGGCGTCGACATCTACGTCGCCAGCTTCACCTCGGGGGGGAAGTACCGCTGGTCCAAGGCCTTCGGCGACGGGGCAACCGACCGCGGCGCGGCCCTGGCCATTGACAGCGCCGGCAACGTCTACCTCACGGGGCATTTCCACAGCACCCCCGCCGGCTTCATCATGTTCAACGGCATGACCCCCCACTTCAGCAAGGGCAGCTACGACCTCTTCGTGGCGAGCTACTCCACCACCGGCGTCCACCGGTGGTCCAGGAGCTTCGGCAACAAGGGCAGCGACTTCGGCCACGGCGTCGCCGTGGACAGCGCCGGCAACGTCTACGTCACCGGCGGCTTCTTCGGCCTGATCACCTTTGGCGGCACGGCGATCTCCGGCAACGGCGGCGGCGACACCTTCGTCGCCAGCTTCAGCTCCACCGGCAAGCACCGCTGGTCCAAGGGCTTCGGCGACAAGGGCAAGGAGGTGGGCCGTGGCGTGGCAGTGGACACCAGCGGCGCCGTCTACGCCACCGGGTACTACTACTCCGGCAACCACACCTACACGGGCGTCGACTTCGGCGGCGGCCCGATCAAAGGCAAGGGCTACAGCGATGTGTACGTGGCTAGCTTCACCTCGTCCGGCGCCCACCGGTGGTCCAAGATCTGGGGCTCGCCCAACTTCGACAACGTCAACGACATCACCACGGACACCAGCGGCAACGTTTACATCACCGGCGACTCCAGCCCCGGCATCGACTTCGGCGGCGGCACGCTCAAGAGCAGCGGCAAGTACGACCTCTTCGTGGCGAGCTTCAGCTCCACCGGCGGTCACCGGTGGTCCCGGGCCCACGGCGACGTCGACAACGACACCGGCCGCAGGATCGCCACGGACAACAAGGCCGGCGTGCTGGTCACCGGGTCGTTCTACGGCAGCCCCTCGCCCCCCTACCAGGGCATCGGCTTCGGCGGCGCGGCGCACTGGAGCAAGGGCGAATCCGACGCTCTGCTGTTCAAGCTGGAGCCTTGAGCCAAAGGGCCACAAGACGTTAGGCGCGGGCGCTACCCATGGGATAAGATGCCGCCCAAACGAATCCAACAGCCCGCTCACGGGCGGCGAACATACGGAGGGGCAACATGCCGGATACTCTCACTGACAACGAAATCTATCAGGTCAAGGAATGGCTCACCATGCTGCGCTGGAACCTGATCTGGCCCAAGGCCGTGGCCAAGGCGTGGAGCGATGAGGCGTTCAAGGCGAAGTTGCTGAGCCGCCATCCCCATGTGGTGCGCGACGCCATGAAGAACGATCTCGGCTACGAGCTGCCGGAGATGATGGAGTTGTCGGTGGTGACCGAGTCAGAGAGCGGGGAGGCGGCTGACGATTTCTCGCCGGCGCAGATGGCGATCAAGAAAAACCTGGTGCCGCTGGTGGAGGGGGACAGGAACATGATGGCGTTCCTCCGCCGCGTCAAGAAGACTGAAACCGGGGAGAAGAAGACCGAGGTGACCATGGTCCTGCCCGACCGGGAAGGCTACGACGAGGACAGCGCCGTGGCCATCGTGGAGTACATGGAGGAGGGGCGGACCTACCCCTTCACCTGTCTGTAGGCCTCCCACCCGGAGCGCTGCTCCATGACACCCCGCGCCGCCGCGGTCGCCTCCCTGGCGATGCTGTCGCTCGCCGCCTGCAAGGCCGGCGTGGACGGCACCTGCGGCTCGACCACTGATTGCACCGACGGCCTGCGCTGCGTGCGGCAGGTCTGCGTCGACCCGGCGGCCCAGCATCGCTGCGAGCAGTCGGCCGCCTGCCAGGACAGCGGCCGGTGCCTCGCCCGCCGCGGGGCCTGCGTGGTGGGGCCCGACGCCCGTTGCCGCAAGACCCGCTTCTGCGCCAGCAAGGGGCGCTGCACCCTGGTTGGCGGCCGCTGCGCCGCGGGCAGCGCTGCCGACTGCCGCACCTCGGACGGCTGCCACGAGGCAGGCCGGTGCGCGGTCCAGGCCGGGGCGTGCGTGGCGTCGACCGACGGCTGCCGGGCCTCGTGGGGCTGCCGCAGCGCCGGGCGCTGCGCGGTGCAGGGCGGGCGCTGCGCGGCCTCGGCCAGCGAGGACTGCGGCCGCAGCGCGTTGTGCCTCAGCGAGGGCCTCTGCTCCCTGGTCGGGGGTCGCTGCGCGGCGGCCAGCGACGCTGACTGCAAGGGCAAGGACATCTGTCGCTCCCATGGCGCGTGCCAGGCCGGCGGCGGCACCTGCCGGCCACGGTCCACGGCCTGGTGCCGCGGCCTGACCATCTGCCGTGAGCTGGGCCGCTGCAGCCTGGACCCCGACGGCCTCTGCCTGGCCGCCAGCGACGCCGACTGCAAGCGGTCCAGCGCGTGCAAGCGGCGCCGCCGCTGCAAGGCAGACCAGGGGGAGTGCAACGCCACCACCGCCGCGGCCTACCACAAGGAGACCAGGGAGCTCATCTCGCGCCTGCACGCCCCCGACGAGGTCAGGGTGGCCGCCGCGGCCGGGGAGCTGGTCCAGCGAGCCTGGGCCGCGCGCATCACCACCGCCCAGGCCGAGCGCGTGGTGCTGCTGATGCGGGAGGGCGACCGCCAGTGGAAGAAGGACTACCCCGGCCGCACGCGCACGATCCAGATCAAACACTACGCGGGCAAGATCCTCGCCGGCATGGGCGTGGGCCAGATCGGCCTGGCGTTGAAGCTCGAGGCGGCGGCCGCCATGCGCTCGGGCGCCACGCTGAAGCGGCGCAGGCTTCCGAAGGTCAAGGTGCCGCGGTACCGCCGCACCCTCAACATCCCGGGCCTGCCCGGGGTGATCCACGTGCCGAAGCTGACCCCGGAACAGGCCGCCGGCCTGGCCCGCTACCGCAAGCGGATCATCTTCAGGCGCCGGGGGTCGACCTGACCGTATCGCAGGCGCTAGCGGTCGCTGGCATCGGTCACGGCATGACCTTGGCGGGCGTCGCCTTCAAGCCGGTGACGCCCGTGCCGAGCTGCCCCTGAGGGTTCGCCCCCCAGCACCATAACGTGCCGTCGGTGCGGGTCGCGCAGCTGTGGTAGCGGCCGGTGACCACCCCGGACCAGCCGGCGGAGGTGCCAACCCGGGTCGGCTGCTTGACCTCCTGCGTCGTGGTCGGTTGCCCCGCCGCGCCCAGGTAGTTGACGCCCCAGCACCACAGGGTCCCGCCGCCGCGGATGCCACAGGTGTGGCCACCGCTGCCCGCCGAGACCAGGGTCCAGTCCTTGGCGGCGCCGACCTGCACGGGGACAAAGGCCACCACCGGCGAGGACACCCCGATCTGGTATTTGTCGTTGTAGCCCCAGCACCACAGCGTGCCGTCGGTCCTGGTCGCGCAGGTATGGGAGCCGCCGGCCCTCACGGTGCTCCAGCTCTTTGCGCTACCGACCTTGATCGGTTTGAGGCGCACCTTGATCGTCCCGTCGCCCAGCTGGCCGTAGTGGTTGGTGCCCCAGCACCACAGGGTCCCGTCGGTCTTGATCGCGCAGGTGTGGCTGCCACCCGCGCCGACGCCGCGCCAGCCCGAGCTGCTCCCCACCCGCGTGGGCTTGTCGTACCAGTACGGCGGCTTGTCGGTGGGCTTTCCGTCTCCTTGTTGCCCGGAGCTGTTGTCCCCCCAGCACCAGAGCGTGCCGCCGGCGCGGAGGCCGCAGGTGTGAGCGCGGCCCGCGGACACGGCCAGCCAGTCCGCGCTCGTGCCGACGCGGGTGGGCACGGCCCGCTGCTTCCTGGACCCGTCGCCGAGCTGGCCGTAATAGTTGTCGCCCCAGCACCGCAGGGACTGGTCCTTGTCGATCTTGCAGCTGTGCACTGTGCCCGTGGTCAGCCGGGTCACCACGACGCCCGGGACCACCGGCGCCTGGTCCGCGGCGGCCACAGCGTCGGCGGGGACCGCGTCGACCCGGGCCGCGTCGGCCACCTGCGCCCCGGCGTCGGCAGGATCTGCACGCTCCGCTTCACACCCGCTGCCGCACACCACCAAGATCATCACGCCCGCTGCTCGCTGCACTGTCATCAAACGATCCTCCTCACACCCCTGACGCTGTCACCAATCGACCAGTATACTCGATGCGCCGGGCGGCGCCGTGCGCATGATAAACTGGTGGCGTTCCAAACCCACAACCTGAACCTGGACCGGCGCCATGGGCGAGAGCTGGAGCACACATTCGTCTCCTTTTGCGGCCCCTTTGCTGCTGTCGTTACTGACCGCCGGTGCCGCTGGTGGGTGCACGGCATCCCTCGATCCGGGAGGTGGGACCACGCCCGACGCTGGCCCGGATCTTCCACCGCTACAGCAGGATCTTTCGCAGCGATCCGTCCCGGACAGCGGCCCGGAGATCAACGACGCCACCGCGCCGGACGCCGCTGCCGATATCGCGCCCAAGGGATACACCCGCATCAAGGCTGGCACCTTCACGATGGGGTGCTCCCCTGGAGACAAGCAGTGCTGCCGCTTCAACTGCAACTGGCCCTTCGACCAGGAGAAGCCGCACAAGGTGATCATCTCGCGCGACTTCTGGATGAAAAAGGGCGAGGTGACGCAGGGGCAGTATCAGAAAATGACCGGGCTCAACCCGTCCGTGTTCACCGGCTGCGGCAAGAGCTGCCCCGTGGAGAACGTGACGTGGTGGCAAACCCTGGCCTACTGCAACCTGCTGTCCAAGAGCCAGGGCCTGATCCCCTGCTACTACAAGGACGCCGCGGGCACGCAGGTCTACACCATGAACGCCGCCAACAAGCGGCAGAACCCTTACTGGATCAAGCGCTTCAACTGCAGGGGCTACCGCCTGCCCACCGAGGCCGAATGGGAGTACGCGGCGAGGGCGGGGACCACGACCCCCGTCTACCACGGCAACGGCGCCGCCACGGACGGCAACATCAAGGCCATCGCCTGGTATATGAAAAACTCCAAGTGCAGCTGGGCCGGCTGTGAGAAGGAGAATTGCCGCAAAAGCGTGAACATCGGGCCCTCGGGTACACACCCCGCGGCCCAGAGGCAGCCCAACGCCTGGGGGCTGTTCGACATGTTCGGCAACGTCTGGGAGTTCGTGTGGGATTACTACGGCGAGTACCACGACGGACCGGTCAAGGATCCGTCGGGCCCCAAGGCGTAACCTCGGCGCTGTCCAGGGAAAACTCGTGGCCCAGCACGAGCTCGGCGTCGGTGGCCTGCACCAGCACCTGGCCCGAGGAATCCTCGGCGTAAAAGTCGGCGCACTGGACCAGGTCACAGCGCTTCTCGCCAGAGTCAAACAAATCCAGCTCGAACTGTAGGAGATAGCCGATTACGTGTTTGCCGGTGACAGGGGCTATCAGCAGCTGGTCGGCCCTGGCGCGGCCCTCGACGCACTGCAGCGCGCCCTCGGTGACCTCCGCTGCGGGGACGACGGGGCTGGACTCGATGAGGGAATTGAGCATGCGGCAATGTACAACGCTACCGGGGGGCTCGACAATTCCGGCCTGCTGGTGCGTGTATCCATTTTTCATTTCTTGTTTTTTATTTTCCGCAGCGCTCCCGGGTGCGCCGGGTTCATCTTCAGGCACCAATGAAAGTACTTCATCGCCTCTGCCCGCTGCCCCTTCTTCTCCAGGATCAAACCCAACAAAAACACCTTGTCCACCCGGTGGCGAAAGAAGGCGTCGCTTCTGGGTAGCCGCACCTTGCGGTCGGGGCTGACGCTGTGGACCGCCAGCCAGGCGTTGTGCAGCGCCTCGTCCATGGCGCCGGTCTTCATCAACATCAGGGCCAGGTTGAAGCGCACGGTATGATCGTCGGGGCGCAGGCGCGCCATCTGGCGGTAGAGGCTGGCGGCGGCGGCGTGGTCACCCCGGCGGGTGGCGGCCAGGGCGTCCACGGCCAATAGCTGCTGCCGCTCGGGAGGGCTGAGCTTTGCCTTGTCCCGCAGGGCGGCGGCCTCCCAGAGCATGCGCGTGGTCTCGTCGCGGTAGCTGGCGTTCTCCAGGCGGGCGTTGAGGGACCAGAGCACGGCGAGGGTGCCGCAGACACCCCAGAAGGCCACCCGCTCGAGCCGCCCGGCCCGCTGGCCGAGGGCGTGGGCCAGGGCCGCCCAGAGCAGGCCGGCGCCCACGGCGGGCAGCAAGGCCCAGCGGTCGGAGACGTAGAGCTGCTCGGCCAAAGTGGAGGTGTGGATCAGCGAGTTGGGCAGCACCGGCAACACGGGCACGACCAACAGCAGCGCGCCCCAGCGCCACCGTGGGGGGCGCCTGATGGCCAGCGCCGCTGCCGCCGCGGCGGCCAGGGCCGGCAGCAGCCAGAGGAGCAGGGCGCCCGCGCTGCCCGCCGGCCGCGCGTTCTGGGCGGTCTGGACCCACAGCGGCGGCACCAGGGCGCGCAGCATCACCGCGTCGGCGATCTTGGCCGAGGCGGCCACAGACTGCAGGGCGGAGGTGTTCATCGACTGATGGATCGGCGTGATGCCCAGGGCCAGGCGCAGGGCACCGTAGGCCACCACCAGCGCCAAAAAGCCCAGGGCCGGCCCGAGGCTCCTGCGCAGGGTGCGCCAGGAGAGGCCGTCGTGACCCAGATCGTACAGCGGCACCAGCAGCACCAGCAGCACGCCGGTCTCCTTGCTGGCCAGGGCCAAAACGCCCAGGGTCAGGGCCACCGCCAGCCAGGCGCGCGTGCCGCCCTGGCGCCAGCGGACGTGTCCATACAAGGCGCCGAGGATGAACAGCACGCTGAGCAGGTCTGCCTGGGAGGCCACCAGGGCCACGGACTCGGCCTGGCAGGGGTTGGCGGCGAAGACGGCCGCGCCCGCGGCCGCCACGTCGGGCCGCACCCCCAGCCGGCAAAAGAGCAGAAAGGCCGCCGCCGCGCAGAGCAAAAAAAGAGCCAGGCTCACCGCGTGGTAGCCCCGGGGCGCCGGGCCGAAGAGCTGGTACTGCACCATGAAGAGCAGCTTCACCAGGGGGCGGTAGTAGCCCATGCCCCGCTTTGGGGTGGACTTGGAGTAGAAGTGGTCGCGGGTCAGGTTTTGGCCCAGATGGCTGAAGTCGTGGACGTAGGGGTTGTTGACGATGAGCACCTCGTCGTCGAAGGTGAAGCCGTTGTCCAAAACGGGCCACGCCGAGGCCAGCCCCGCGGCCAGGGGGAGCAGCAGCATCAGCAGCGTTTTGCGTGAAGGGTCCATGGGTTGCGCCCTGGCCCGGATTGTCCCCCGAAATGGACGGCCGAGTCGAGGGCGGCCTGTGTTTCACGGCCCCGGTGGGGCTGTCTCAAGGCCGCAGACTGAGACACTTCGCGCCCAGCAAATGGGCCTTGTTCATATGATCTCGCCCATTTGAATGGCACATGAGACAATGGCTTGTTTTTTGTATGAAGATTCTGACGTCAACCGCAGTCAAACACGAACAACCGGCGCGGAGATATCAACAGATGTCACAGCACAAGACGCTTAATCTATCCCCCTTGCTCTTGCTTGTGGGCGCCACCTTGCTGGTGAGCGGCTGCCTGCCCATTCACGGTCACGTCCGGCACCACCCGGGCCCGGAGGAGGTGGCGGTCCCGGGACCGCCGCCGGCCCCCAAGGAGGAAGAGCCTGGCGACCCGCCCAACGAGGGCTGGGTCTGGTACGGCGGCCACTGGAAGTGGGAGACCGGCAACTACATCTGGGAGGGCGGCCACTGGGAGGCGCCCCGGGAAGACGCCGACTACGTGCCCCCGACCCACCGCCAGACCGAGCGGGGCTGGGTCTATCGCCCGGGCCACTGGCGCAAGCACAAGAAGCATGAGCCCGGTCGCGAGGGCACGCCCGGCGATCCCAACACGCCGACCAAGGTGCGCGTGAGCGCGCCGCCCGCCGGGGAGGAGCACGGCAGTGAGGGCAACCGAGCCGGGGCCCCGCCCGCCGGCGACCACGATCCGGGCCACGGCCACGGCCACGGCCATGGCCACGGCCGCAAGACTGCCCCGCCGGCCGGTGACGGCAAGGACGGTCACCTGCCGCGTTACGATCCGGACAGGATCAAGACCCAGCGTGAGGGCCCGCCGGTGGACAAGACCCGGCACGCCGCCCCGGCGGCCAAGCGCCCCGGCCACGGCCACCACCCCGGCGCCACGGGCCGCAAGCACGCCCCCGCGGCCAAGCGCCCGGGCCACGGCCACCGCGCCGCGCCACGCCACCCCCACAACAAGCCGGTGCGACGGCCGGGCCACGGTCACCAGCCCGGCGCAACGGGCCGCAAGCACGCCCCGGCGGCCAAGCGCCCCGGCCACGGTCACCGCGCCGCGCCGCGCCACCCCCACAACAAGCCTGTGCGACGGCCGGGCCGCGGCCACCAGCCAGGGGCGACCCACGGCACCAAGCAGCCGGCGGCCAAGCGCCCGGGCCACGGCCACCGCGCCGCCCCGCGCCACCCCCACAACAAGCCGGTGAAGCGTCCCGGCCGCGGACATCAGCCCGGCGCGCGCCCTGCGCCGCGCCACAAGCCGGTGAAGCGCCCCGGCCGCGGCCACCACGCGGGCCCGCCGTCGAGGACCAAGAAGCCCGCCCCGCCTGCGGCCAAAAAGCCTGACACCGGCAAGCGCGGCGGCAACGTCGTGCGCGGCAAGATCGTGCCCGAGGCCCCGGGCAAGCCCCGGGTCAAGCCCCCCGAGGGACCCCAGGTCCCGGTGAAGAACAACAAGCGCGGCCCGGGAGGCGGCGAGCCTCGCGTCCGCACCCGCTAGTCAGCAAAATGCAAATGGGTAGATCGCCCGGTGAGGAAGTGAAGTGGTGAGGGGGTGAGGGAGCACTGCTCACTTGCGTTGATCACCTGGGAAGAAGTAGCGCGGGGGCTTGTCCCCCGCGTAATGTGGCGCGGGGGACAAGCCCCCGCGCTACGAGGAATCAATACAATCGATCAGCGCTGTACCTCCCACACCTCGCCTCACTCAACCACCCTCACACCGGGTTCGGCAGGTCGATGTTGACCACCTCGATGCCCAGCTCCGCGGCCACCCGCTGGCCCAGGGCCCTGGCGCCCAGGGTCTCGGTGGCGTGGTGCCCGCCGGCCACCACGTGCATCTCCTCCTCCACGGCAAAGTGCATGGACGACTCCGTGGGCTCGCCCATGAGGAAGAGCTCGTAGCCGTCCCGCGCCGCGTCCGGCGCCATCATCGCCGCGCCGCCAGAGACCACGGCCACCCGGCTCACCGGGTCCGGCCCGCCGGGCAGGTGCAGGGGCGGCCGGCCCACCACCTGCTCGATGTCGATCAGCAGCGCGCCCACCGTCCTGGGGGGATCCAGGGTGCCGCCGTAGCCGATGGTCATGCCGTGGTAGCTGCCCCATGGGGTGATGTCGCTCAGGCCCAGGGCCCTGGCCAGCTGGATGTTGTTGCCCAGCTCGCCGTGGGCGTCCAGGGGTAGGTGGTAGCCGAGCAGGCCCATCTGGTGCGACATCAGCGCTCGCACCCGCTTGTAGGTGCTGCCCCGCACCGCCGGGTTGACGCCGGTCCAGAAGATGCCGTGGTGTACCAGCACCGCCTGGGCGCCGGCCTCGGCGGCCTCGATGATCAGCGCCTCCGAGGCGGTGACGCCGGTGGCCAACAGCGAGACCGGCTGCGGTGTGTCGACCTGAATGCCGTTGTAAGACGCGTCCTTGTATCGTTCGGGCTCCAGCAGCTGGTTGCAGAGCTGCTCGATGGCTGCGAGGGTCGTGGTCATGGGGGCCTCCGTGTCGCTGAACTATAGTTCAATGATCCCGAAGAGGTATTAAAAAAATAGCCAGCCGATGGAACCGGGGAATATAGGAATACGTGTAACGGTTCTGGGATGGAAGGCACCGCACACACAATACCTTGCACCCGGCGTATAAGATTCAATATGCTTAACGTGGGGTGGCGGCAGCGACCCTGTAGCTGGATGGGAACACCGTGTCTGAAGAGTCCGTGATCGGTCACAAAGTTGGGAACTACGTCATCACCGAAAAGCTCGGTGAGGGCGGCATGGGCGCTGTCTACCTGGCCAAACATCCCGAGATCGAGCGCAAGGTGGCGGTGAAGGTCCTGGCGCCTCACCTGTCGCACCACCCCCGCATCGCCGAGCGCTTCCACTCCGAAGCCAGGGCGCTTTCACGCCTGGAACACTCCAACATCATTGAAGTATACGACTACGGCCGCCTGGAGGACGAGCGGCTGTTCTACGTCATGGAGTTCCTCAAGGGCCATGAGCTGGGCCACGTCATGGGCGAGCGCGGGCGTATGACGCCCATGGAGATCCTGCCCTTTTTGGAGCAGCTCTGCGCTGGCCTGCAAGCGGCCCACGACTGCGGCATCGTGCACCGGGATCTCAAGCCGGAGAACATCTTCGTGCTGGATCGCAAGCCGATGTGCCTCAAGCTGCTGGACTTCGGCATCGCCAAGCTGTTGGATCCCGGCGACGCCAAGGGATCCATCACCCACACCGGCGTGGTCATGGGCACTCCGCTGTATATCTCGCCCGAACAGGCGGCCGGCGAGGTGCACCGCATCGGGACGGCCACCGACATCTACTCCCTGGGGGTCATCCTCTACTGGATGCTCTCCGGTCAGCCGCCCTTCACCGAGAAGACCCCGGCCCTGCTCATGGCGCAGCACATCACCATGCCGCCTCCGCCGCTGTCCAAGACCGCGCCGGCCGTACCGACCGAGGTGGCAGACGTTGTGATGCAGTGCCTGGAGAAGGAGCCGGAGGCGCGCCCGGCCTCGGCGCTGGCCATCTTCGAGGCCTTCGCCGTGGCCTGCGGCTTCGACGCGAGCAAGCTCTCGGGCATCCAGGACGTCTCCTCGCTGCTCAACGTGCTGGCCCGGCCGACCTTTCTCTTCGCCAACACGTCCGGGCCCTCCGATGCCCTGCCCGTGGGCAACGACACCACCCTGGCGCCCACGGGGCCGCCGACGCCGTCGGCGATCAACCGCATCTCGCCTGGCCCGGGCGTTCAGCGCACTGACCCCACGGGGCCGCGGCAGGTGGTCACGTTCAACACCCCCACCGAGGCGCCCACCGTGGCCCTGGTGGCCGGCCCCACCACGCCGCCGGAGATGGCGGCCACGGCCCTGGACCCCTCGGCGGCGGCCACCACCACCGGCCCGCCCCCGGGACGAGCGCCCCACGGATCGCATACCGCAGATCACGGGGCCGGGGGCGCAGCAGGAGGCCATGACCATGGCGGTCACCGACTCCATGGTGGAGCCGGTGAGCCCTGTTGAGCTGGGCCGCACCTCCGCGGCGGTGACCACCATGCGCTCGGGCACCGGCGAGATGAGCGAGGTGGATGTCGGCATCACGGGCCTGGTGCAGCCGGCCAAGGGCAGCGCGGGCTGGAAGGTCGCCGCCCTGGCCCTGGCCGCGGCCCTGCCCCTGGCCGTGGTGGGGGTGCTGCTGCTCACAGGCTTCTTCGAGCAGCGACCCGCCCGGGTGATGCCCGCGGTGGGAACAGAAGTGGATGACGACGACGACGAAGAGCCGGACCGCGCCACCCGGGCCAAGGTCAAGACGAAGAGGCAGGTGGTCGCGGAGCCCAAGGTCGTGGAGCCGCCCGCTGACAAGGCCCCCGCGGCCAGGACCGGGGCCAGGGCCCGCAAACCCGGCCAGGCGGCCAGGCGACGCAAGGCACGCTCGCCCCGGCCCCGCTTCGGCAAGCGCAAGGCCCGCCCGCGGTTCAGGGCCAGCCCCGACGCCGGGCCGCGCAAGGCCTCCGTGGTCAAGGCCCCCGCGCCGGCGCCGGCGGTGAAGCGAAAGAAGAAGCCGAAGAAGAAACCTCGCCCGGAGAGCATCGGCGAGGGGACCATGCCCTTCTGGGAGGGCGCCAAAAAGTAGAATCGCATTCCATCGCGAACAGGTAGCCAGCCCCTAGGGCCCTGTGATAACAGGACGTCATGTTCAGGATTTTGGTCACCATCTTCACCGCGAGCCTGGTGCTGGTCAGCCCTCCCTGCCTGGCTCAGAATGATCCCTCGCTGCAGCGGGCAAAGGTGCTGTTCGAGCGAGGCGAGACCCAGTACCGCCTGGGCGAGTTCGGCAAGGCGCTGTCGTCCTACCAGAGCGCGTTGAAGCAGGCCCGGCGGTCCAGCATCATCTTCAACATCGCCCAGTGCCACCGCCAGCTGAAGAACTGGCAGAAGTCGCTGTTCTACTACAACCTCTACCTCTCCGACTGGCGGCGCCAGAACCCGCACAAGGCGCCGCCCTACTATGCCGAGGTCAAGGGGCATATCCGCCAGGCCCGGCGGCAGCTGCGCAAGTCGAGGCAGAAGCCGACCAAGGTGGAGGACTGGGGCGATCTCACCGGCACCCTCCGCGTGGACGGGTTGCCCGACGGCGCCAAGATCTACGTCGACGGCGCCCTGCGCGGCAAGGTGCCGATGAAGGAGCCCATGGAGCTCAAGACCGGCACGCACCGGATCACCGTGGAGTATCCCGGCGCCGCGCCCTAGGGGCGGTCGGTCTCCATCAGCTCCGGTGAGCTGGCGCGGGTGGACGCGGACCTGACCTTCAAGCGCAGGGAGCGCAGCACCATCTGGCTCGGGCTCGGCATCGCCGCGGCGGTGCTGGCCCTCAGCTCGGAGATCACCGCCCTGGTCTTTACGTCCAAGGCCAACGACACCCTCAAGTCGGACCCCGACTTCGAGACCTACAAGGGCGCGGCCATCGCCGGGCACGTGGGCATGGGCGTGTTCGCTGCCGGGGCCATCGCCAGCTTCGTCGCCTACTACTTCAGCGGCAAGAGCGGCAGCTCCTCGTCGGCGCGGCTGGTCCCGTCTCCGGGCGGGCTGGCCTTCACCTGGCAGTTTTAGATGTACGGGGCCTGGCGGATATTTCTCGTGGCGGCGGCCCTGGTCTGGGGCGCCTGCATCACGGGCAAGGACGACCCCGTGACCGGTGACGGTCGACCCCCGGTGTCCGACGGCGGCAAGGCGGACAGCGGCAATGACAGCAGCGGCAAGGACGGCGGCGGCAAGGACGGCGGCGGCAAGGACAGCGGCGCCAGCCCCTTCGGCGCCTTCGCCAAGATCGCCGCCGGCGGCTTCACCATGGGCGTCGCCCACCAGGAGGCCTGCGGCGACACGATCAAGGAGGCGCGGCACAAGGTGACCCTGACCCGCGGCTTCGAGATACTGAAGACCGAGGTGACCCAGGGGCAGTTCAAAAAGCTCATGGGCTACAACCCGGCGCGCTTCCAGGGCACCGACGCCAGCAACAAGAGCACCTACTGCGGCGGCGCCAGCTGCGACCAGCACCCGGTGGAGAAGGTCACCTGGCACGAGGCGGCCCACTACTGCAACCGGCTGTCCGAAAAGCTCGGCTACAAGGCCCGCTGCTACGAGTGCACCGGCGCGGCGGCCAAGGTCACCTGCGCCGTGCACTGGGCCTTCGACTCGGCGGGCAAGACCATCTTCGACTGCCCCGCCTTCCGCCTGCCCAGCGAGGCCGAGTGGGAGTACGCCTACCGGGCCAAGACCACCACCGCCTACTACAACGGCGACAACGACACGGCCTGCTACATCTGCACCACGCCCGAGGCCAAGGCCAACGCCATCGCCTGGTACTGCGCCAACGCCAGCGATCGCACCCACCCGGTGGGCCGCAAGATGCCCAACGCCTGGGGCCTGTCGGACATGGCGGGTAACGTCGAGGAGTGGACCCAGGACTGGCACGCAATTGCTCTCGGCAACAAGGACGCCAAGGACCCGCTCAACACCACGCCGGCCACCTACCGCACCACCCGCGGCGGGCGCTTCGACGGCCACCCCAAGTTCCTGCGCGCGGCCAACCGCACCCGCCGCTCCCCCACCAACAAGGATTACCAGGTGGGCTTCCGCGTTGTGCGCACGGTGAAGTAGCTACAAGCTCCTGAAGAGCCGCAGCACCAGCAGCGCCGCCACCAGCCCCACCAGCAGGTTGGCCGCCGAGATGCCGACGAAGATGCCCGGCGCGCCCCACAGCAGGGAGCCGGCCCAGGCCAGGGGGATGGCCAGCAGCAGCCGCACGGCGATGACGGCCACGGCCTGCATGGGGCGGTTCACCGCGTTGAGCACCTCGATGACCACCAGGGCCGCGCCGTAGACGCCGTAGCTCACGGGCACGATCCAGATGTAGCTCTTGGCCAGCGCCACCACCTCGGGTTGCTCGTTGAAGGTCCGGGCCACGGGGCCGCCCACCAGGGCCAGCAGCACGGCCACGGCGGCGCCCCAGACCAGGGCGGCCTTGACGCTGAAGGTCGTGGCCTCGCGCACGCGCCCGCAGTTGCCGGCGCCGTAGTTTTGGCCCACCAGGGGCGTGGTCGCCGAGCCCAGGGCGCCCACCCCGATGAGCACCAGGGACTCCATCCGCTGGCCCACGCCGTAGGCGGCGACGGCGTGGGGACCGTGCTCGGCCACCATGCGCGTGAGCACGCCGACCGACAGCGGCACCAGCAGCTTTGCTCCGGCGGCAGGCCCGCCGATGTGGAGCAGACGCCGCCAGGAGTCCCAGAGCTGGCCGAGGTCGGGCAGGCGCAGCTCGATCATGCGCTCCCGCGCGCCGAGGATCCAGAGCGCGGCGACCAGGGTCAGTGAGCGGGCGATGACCGTGGCCAGGGCGGCGCCCTGAAGCTCCAGCCCCGGACGGGTGAGCGGGCGAGGGAGCGGGGTGAGCGGCATCCGGGAGCCGCCAACGGTTTCTCGGGGCTGGAGCACGGACCTGTGAACAGTAATTCACATTGTGAACGGATAGATTCACACCCCGGAGCCCTCTGTCGT
>PVBE011545890.1_pt1 | contig 53652 bp, 60 predicted proteins | sample 1631181 | NCBI WGS metagenome assembly PVBE01 (sample SAMN08397723, study PRJNA350692) | Marine metagenome, whole genome shotgun sequencing project. | isolation source: water | place: Pacific Ocean | collected 2012-04
ACAGGGTATCAACAACTTGTGAGTCTCCCCCCAGACCCCCCTCGTATCCCTCCCCGGATCCTCTGGTGGAGGGGCGTAGCCTCACCGTGATGACGACGATGAGCTAACCATCAACCTGTCCACTGAAGCGGGGCAACCTCATGGATCCCGGTCGGCCTCTCTGATGGCCCGCAGGATTGGGTGTCTCCGCCGCGACGGTGGTGGTTGAATGGGCCCGAGGCCCGCTCGTCCACGGTGCCGTCGCGGCGGGAGCTACCGAAGATGAAGATCGGCGCTGGACAGATCCGAGTGGTCCATCGAGACCTCGTCGAGCACGAGGCCCAGCGGCTTGCCGGCAAGTGCCTGCTGTACGCCTGCATGGCCGGCCTGTGCACCGAAGCCTGGGCTCGGAACTTGGCCGTGTCGACTACTTGGGAGCGGGGCGTATCGACAGGCAGCCGGGACGACGTCGAGCTCTGCCTCGGGTCGGTCCTGGCCCAGGTGGGGCGTCGTGGTCCATTGCACTGGCGGGCTCCTGCGTGGCGAGGGGACGTCGGTGTCGGTGATCGCTACGCCCACGACTGGAGAGGACTCTTGGCGATCGAGGTCGCCGCGAGTGTCGCTCAGGCCATTGCAGCCGCCGGCTTCGCTCGTCTCCCTGAGCCACGCTGGTCCATCGGCCCGGTCTGGAGAGAACTGTTCCGCTTGCTCCGACGCGGGTTCGTCGACAACGGCGCCTACCTCCTCGACGTCGCCCCTCGGCCTCCCTGGATCTCGTCCGAGTTCTCGACCGTCTCCAGGCTCTTCGATGTCGAGGCCGCTGCGGAGCGACTGCGCCAGCTCGTCGTCGCGACCGGACGCTCGCCGGGCTCGGGGCGGGCGCTCTGGCAGGGCCCCTACTTTGTCCCGTCGGATCACTTGACCCTCGCCGAGCTCGACATCCGGGCCCGCTTGGACCAAGCCATGGCCTCCACTCCTGGCGACGTCGTCCAGGCCCAGGGCCTCCTGCGCTGGATCCACACGACCCTCGGCGCGCCCGAGCCCGTGTTCGTCACACCGCTGCTCTTGGAGGCCCTCGATCTCCAGCTGCGCGGGGACCTTCTTCCGCATCGCATCCTGCGGGCTTGGGCGCGGCTTCGACTTCAGGCCGAGTGGGGCTGGCGGCCAGATCAGGAAAACCGTCTCGGCGAGGACCGTGCTGGTGCCATGGCCGCCGAGCTGGAGGAGGAGTTCGTCCAGCTCCTCCCTTCCGGTGAGGACGTCGCAGCCGCGGAGCGGACCCTGCGCAGGGTCGAGCTCGCAGCAGCCGCTCCCAGCCGTATAGTCCCGAGGCCCTGGCCAGAGAGCGAGCGCCTGGACCGGGGGGATCGGCAGGGTGTGGCGGACCGGATGATCAGGGAGCTCGTGGAGCTCGCCCGGCAGCTCGCGTTGGTTCCGCCCGGTTGGGAGCCTGTGCCAGGGTCGTTCGACCTGGACGACGACGACCACGATGGCGTCTGGCACCAGCGAGTCCCCGTAGAAGACGTCGGACCCGTCACGTTCTCGGAGGAGGACTGGGAGGGCGAGCTCGCGTTGAGGGCTGTTGGAGCCATGGCTGCCGCGGCGGGGGGGTCCTGGGCCGTCGCCGAGGACTTCGGAACCATCCCGTCCGAGTTCACCGCGCTGACGGTCCTCCGGCGCCACTACGTCTCTACAGGCGCGTATCTCCGCGATGTGCCGTTACCTCGAATCCGGGACCCTCTCGTGGTCGCCACCAAGGACCTCGCGAACGCGCTGAGTCGAGCCGTGTTCATGGGAAGAGCGCCGAAGCACATCGAGGGTCTGCGCGCCTGGGAGGTCGCGGCGGTGAAGGCCTACCTTGGAGAGGTCCTGCCCGACGGGATTCCGAGTGCGCCGGTCACACTCCAGGAGCTCGCTCTGGCGATCGACCTCCCGGGCATCAACAGCTGGAGCCTGCTCGCCGAGAACGCGGCGAGCGCCCATGGACCGCGAATCTGAGCCCTCGCCGATTCTGCCGAAGCACCAGGGTCTCGCGATGTGCGGTCGGCTGGTGAAACGACGCCTCTGCATCGGTGCCCTTGCCGTCGTCACCATCGCGGCGAGTGCCTGGGGCCTCGCGTCACACAGCACGGCCGCGGGGAACTGTCACGAGTCCTACCCGACGGTCTGCATCCCGCCTCCGCCGCCCGACCTCGACTGCGGGGAGATCAGCTACCGACGCTTCGAGGTCAAGCAGCCAGACCCCCACGGATTCGACGGGGACAAGGACGGCATCGGCTGCGAGAAGGACTGATCTGATGTATCTGCGACACTGCACCGAGAAGCCGTCCAGCGGAGCGCTCACCACATGACAATCTGGTGCACGTTTCTTGGCCTCCTCACCCTCCTTCCTACAGCCGCTGGTAGCGATGCGCTTCTGGTCTATAGCGACGAGTCGCCGCGAGTGTTCTTGGGCTGTCTGAACTGCAGCAAGTACGACAGCAGCAGCGTTTGGAATCAGTACGGGGACTACGGGAGTGCTTACAGCGTGACGAGCATGCACAACCGGTTCGGGCTCTACGGCGGGAAGTACTCAGCGCTGAGTCCATGCAATGCGTACACGTCGATGCCGCCGCTGGTTGTGGATCGGGACGGCAATTACTACGGCCGTCTGACTGCGAACCGGTACCGGACAGACCGCTTCGGCTCGTCCGTGAAGGTGCTGGCCGCGATCTGCGAGGAGTGACCGCAGCCCACGTCAGTCGGCACTTTCCTTCGCGGATTCGCGACGCCCCTTCCTTCCGGGTGCTGCGTAGACCTCGGGCGCGACCGTGAACGTAACCCCTGGCTGGCGAAGCAGTGTGGGCACCGGAAAGACCCATTCCGAGGCGCAGCAAGGTACTCAGGCACTTCGTCAGGACCACCGGCGCAGGTGGTCCACGCGCCTGGAGGCATCGCGTTCGGTCGGCTCCCAGCCCGCAGGTGACGTAGGCCACAGGAGACCCTGGCCCAAGACGTTGCGATCACGTCCTCGGCCTCTGCCCCCAACATGACCACACGCGGCTCCCCAGGCCGATCCACGCCGATTTGATCGCAGCCCCGGCTCGCCAAGTACCTGTTTTCTCGTTGACGGCGTGAAGACGGCGTGAAGAATACAAGTGCTACTTCGTTACAGGTATCACCGAGTATCTCGGAAACTCCCACGGAGGCACTGTGCCCTACGTCTTCAGCTTCGGATCGAACACCCACTTCCCGCAGCTTCGAGAGCGTTGTCGATCGGCACGGCTGGCGGGGTCAGCCCTCCTGCCGGATTACCGGCTGGCCTTCGCGGGGTACTCCGGGACCTGGAGCGGTCCGGTGGCCACAATCCGCAAGGATGCCACCTGCTCGGTGCCCGGCACCGTCGCCGAGGTGACGGACCGCGATCTCGCCGCCCTGGACAGGGCCGAGGGGCACCCGTGGTCGTATCGGCGCCGCGTCGTCGAGGTCGACTGCGAGGGGCGCACACTCCGGTGCTGGGCGTACGCTCTCGGCGATCACGTGGAAGAGGCGGCACCGACCGACGCGTACTTCCGGCGCATCGTGGAGGGCTACGAGGCCAACGGCCTGGACCTTGACGTCCTGCGCGATGCGGTCCGGCGGTCGGCCGGCGAAGCCAAGGCCCACGTTGTCTTCGTCTACGGGTCGCTGTTGTCCGGCTTCGGCAACCACGGAATCCTGCAGCGAGGCGGAGCGCAGTACCTTGGCGACGGCCGAACGGCGGAGGCGGCATTCCGGATGGCGTCGCTCGGGGCTTTCCCCGGAGTCCTCCTGGCAGGACGAGAGCAGATCGTCGGCGAGCTGTACTCGGTCGATGCCAACGGCCTTCGGGCGCTTGACCGTCTCGAAGGTCATCCGGACTTCTACGCCCGTCAACGGACGGCGATCGAGGCCGAGCGCGGCAGCATCGATGCCTGGATGTACGTGCTCCAGGACCGGCGCCAACGAGCACCGACGGTCCCCCAGGGTGACTGGCGGGCCTACCGCGCTGCCGGAGGTCGCTGATGGGACGCCCGAAGACCGAGGGCGTCCGCGTGACGCTACGCCTGGACCAAGCCTCGTACGACTTCCTGCAGTACGAGGCGGAGCGGCACGGCCTCGACTTGAGCGGGATGCTCCGGTACACGCTCCGGCAGCACTACGGCCTCGACGGCGGGGTGGCCTGCGAGCAGCAGCACCGGGAGCTGGATCGTCTCCAAGACCGAGTCGACGCCGCCCGCGTCCATGCCCGCACGGGGTTCCGGCTGATGTCGGATGGGGAGCCGCCGGAGGCGTTGCGGGACCGCGAGGAAGCGATCAGCTCGATGGGCGCTGGCCTGATGTCCGAGGTCTACCTGTGCTGGTGGTACTTGACCGGGAGGCAGGCGTGATGCCGCTCGTCTTTCTCTGCCCCCCTGCGCGCGCACGCGGGGCAAACCGTACCCCCGACAGGTGAGGGGTCATCGTCATGGCACTGAGTCAGGAGCAACAGAGGGTACTCAGGGCACTCGGCCCGCTACTCCAGTTCGACATCAGCAGCGGGACAGCGACCTTCGCCAACGGCTGGCTCCAGGCCGACGCCGGCGGCGGCGTTGAGCCCGAGGAGTGGCCGTGCACCAATGTCGGCGCGCCCAACGACAACAGCCCGGAGACCGTCGCCTACTGGGAGCGTCTCGAAGCGATCTGGTGGGTCGGGCGACTTGGCTTCAACGCCATGATCGCCTGCGCTCGGGCGGCGCTGACGTCGCCGGGCGAGCCCTCAGGTCCGGGGCCAGCAGCAGGCCCGACCGAGTGGGTGGGGCCAGACGCTGCAGCGGATCTTCTGGGGATCCGACGGTCGACGCTCGACCGCGTCGTCCGCGCAGTCGAGCGGTACGGGCCGCCCGACCTCGCGCCTGCAACTCGCGGGACGGGAATGTCCCGAAGGCACCGCGTCTACCCGAACGACATCGAGACAATCACCGGCTGGTGGAAGGAGGTACAGGCATGGCGAGCATCAACAAACGAGGCAAGGGCTACCAGATCAAATGGCGGGAGCCCGACAGGCTCGGCGGCTGGCGGCAACGGAGCCGAAGTGCGCCCGACAAGCGCACGGCGGACCAGATCAAGCGCGAGGTCGAACGGGCCGTTGCCCTCGGACAGCCGTGGCGGCCTGCAACGGTTCGTCAAGGAGCTGGCCTCGAACAAGCGCTGAAGGGCTACCTCGCGGAGATGGCGGCTGCCAAGCAGCCGCGAACAGTTGCGCGGCATGCGCAGAACCTCGATGTGTTCCTTCGCTGGCTACGAGGAAACGTCGGGGACATTCCCACGCTGGAGGACCTATCGAAGCGGCGTCTGATGGCCTACTACGACGCTCTCGCGACTGGCGGTCGGCATGGCCGGAGCCGCAACCTGGACACGCGGCGTCGCATGGTCCAAGACGTCTTCCAGGCCTGGGAGTGGCTGGACAATCAGGACGAGTACGAGGAGACGGTCCCAAGGCCACGCCGCTTCGACATGCGCCGCCAACCACAGTCCCCAACCCTTGCCCCCACCTGGGCCGAGATGGCTGCATGCGTAGGCGCCACCCAGGGCTGGCACCGTCGCGTGGGCTTGGTGCTCTACTACACGGGGCTCCGTGTTGGGCAGGTCATGCAGCTCCGATGGTCGGATTTCGATCTGGACCACGCCAGTGGACCCTTGTTGACCATCCGAGGCGAGCTGGGCAAGACCAAGCACGAGCGCATGGGTCGCGTCGTCCCGGTGTCCGCTCACCTCGTCGAGGAGCTTCGGACCTGGGAGAGGATTGAGGACTGGCTGATCGTCAGTCCGCGGAAGCGAGGGGGCGCTCGGGAACGGATGTTCCGCGCACGGGACATGGGACGGGCTTGGGAACGCGCTGGAGTGCCCCAGGCCTTCTGGAAGCAGCGCCCCGACCACGCCTTCCGCAAGGGCTTGATCTCCGGGCTGAAGCGCGAGGGCGCGGACGATGAGGCTGTCGAGCAGCTTGTCGGCCACAAGCAAGTAGGGCAACGTGCCACCTACATCGATCCGGACGCCCTGCCGATGCGCGAGGCCGTCCGGCTGATCCCGCGGGTCTGGGATGTGCCACTGGCGACGGCGGGTCCGCTCCGGGCGGCCGGGCGGTAGCTACGGCAGTTCCAGCTCGATGAGGATGCGGGGTAGCCGCGTAGCGCAGCAGGTCAAGCGTCGCATCGGGCTGTTCCCGAGCTGTTCCCGCTGTGGCCTTGTCACCGGACAGTCCTCTGTCGAAAACAAAGGAAGAGCCCGGCTTCCGAAGAGGCCAGGGCCTTCGATGGTACTCCCAAGGGGATTCGAACCCCTGTCTCCGCCGTGAGAGGGCGGTGTCCTAGGCCTCTAGACGATGGGAGCCTGTCTGGAATTTCGGGCAGCTATCCGTGAAGTGGTTGGGGCGCCAGGACTCGAACCTGGAACCTTCGGGGCCAGAACCCGACGTCTTGCCAATTCGACCACGCCCCAACAAGCGGCCGAGACCTATTCCCGGCCTGCAGGGGTGTCAAGGGAACTGATCCACGTGGTAGCCGTAGGGCTCCAGGAGGCGGTTCACCTTGTTGAAGTAGTCCTCTTCGGCCAGCTTGGACTCGACGTTCTTGTCGAAGGCCGCCTGGTAGGCCTCGGCGTCCGCCTTCGTGTAGGCCCGGTGCATCGAGTGGTAGGCCTCCGCTCGGTCTCCCCAGGCGTCGACGAGCTGCTGGTGCAGGGTCGCGAGCTCCGGCGTCTCGGGCTGGATCGCCTGGACCTCGTCGTAGAGCTTGTCCGCCAGGGGGAGGACACGCTTCTCCCAGCGCCTGTGGATGTCGTCCGCCTTGACGTTGCCTCGCTTGACCTCTGCTGCGACCTCGAGGAACTCCTGCGCGAGCGCCATGTTGTCCTCGAGCGGAGTGGCCATCGCCTCCGTGTAGTCTGCGGCGTCGTCCGCGAGCGGGTCGCCGCCGCACGCGAGCACGAGGCCCACAACGAGGATGAGGAGCGCGTAGACCGGTGAGCGGGCCGCCATCGGCGTCGGAGGCTAACAGACCAGTGGGGGACGTGGGAGGATCCCGCTGTGAAGAAGCTCGAACAGCTCGTCGCCCGAAGCCGCGCCCTGGCCCGGTCGGCGCGGTCTGGTGTTCCCGGTGCGGCGAAGTCCATTCGACCCGTGCGGTTGGTGCTGCGGCTGAACGACATCGGTCTGGCTCCCGGACTGGTGCGCGCTACTGGCGAGCGGATGAACACCGCGCAGTGGCAGGACGCCATCGTGCGCTTCGAGCAGTGGCTCGGCCCCACCCGCCTGACCATCGCGGGGGGCGAGCCGGCGCGGAGCGAGCACCTGGACCTGCTCGTCCGCTTCGGCAATCGGCTGGAGTGCCCGGTTCACCTCGTCACGGCAGGCCCTGTCGATCGAGCGCGCGCCGGTCTGCTCATCGACCGCGGACTCGCGGCGGTCACGGTCCTCGTGGGCGGCATCGACGAGGGCACCCACGCGGCGACCGTCGGCAGCCCCCTGGCCGAAGCCACCGGAGCGGTCGAAGCCTTTCGCGCTGCGCGGGCATCCCGGACACGCGAGCTGGGGATCTACGTCGGCGTGCCGCTGTCAGAGGCGAACATCCCGAGCGTCGCCGCGATCGCTGCCTGGGCTCGACAGGCGGGCGCGGACGGCGTGCTCGCGACGGTCCCGCTGGGTGTAGATGCTCCCGCCGGTGCGGTCGCCGCGGTTACGGCCCTGGGGCGGGACAACCTCACGCCCGGGCACCTGCAGACCTGGCTCGCCGGCCGCCGGACCCGCGCCCACGGTGGTCTGCGCTGCGAGATCCTCAGCGACGGGACCCTCGCGGTCAGCTCGCACGTGGCGCCCATCGGGAACGTCCGCGCGAGCGACCCCAGGACCGTCTGGGAGGCAGCCGACGAGCAGATCGCCGCCACCCGCGCCCACCCTCGACCCTGGGACGAGGTAGAGCTCGTCCCAGAGAGCCTCTACTCGACCCGATGATCGTCCACCTGGACCAGATACCTGAGATGGGCTTTCAGGTCCCGGAGCTCGGCGACTGGGCGGCGGCGGCTGTGGGGCTCGTCCTGGAAGGCCACGCCGAGCGTGTCGACGGCGAGCTCCTCCTGGTCGCCTACGGTGATGAGATCCGGGTCACCGGGTACATCGCCGCGGTCGTGCGTCGCCCTTGTGACCGGTGCGCAGTGGACCTGGTGGTCGAGCTCGAAGGGGACGTCGATCTCCACTATGTCCCGGCTGGGAGTCGGGAAGGGGAGGAGTGCGGGGCGCTGCACGGGTCCGAGCTCGAGATCGGCTTCTACGCAGACGGCGCGATCGATCTGGCTTCCGTGGTCGGGGAGTACTTTGCGCTTGGGGCCCCTGCCCGGTTAGCGTGCGACGTCCCTGGCGCCAGGGTCGCTGACGGCGAGAGCTGTGGAGCACTGAAAGAGGGCGTCGAAGCGAAAAAACCCGTCGACCCGCGCTTCGCTGCCTTGGCGGGCCTGAAGCTGGACGACTGAGACCACGAGCCCTTCGGGGCGACCGGAGTTCGAAATGGCGGTCCCCAAGAAGCGTACGAGCAAGTCGCGCAAGAACATGCGGCGCAGCCACGACGCCCTGAAGTACGTGGCAGCCAGCGAATCCTGCGACAACTGCGGCGAGCTCAAGCTCCGCCATCACGTCTGTCCCACCTGTGGTCAGTACCGTGGCAAGCAGGTCACCGCCGACAAGCGCGACGACGAATAGACGACGAGCTTTGATCCCTCCCCGTTTCGCTCCTTTGTTGCTCGACGAAGGCCCCCGGTTAAGACCGCCGTCCCCCGCTGAGTGAGGTTGTCGGTGGCCAACGAACAGACCATCTCTCGCGTCCACGCGTTGATCTCCGAGTCCCTCGGCGTCAGCGACGGCGAGATCGTTCCCGCAGCCTCCTTCATCGAGGATCTCGGAGCCGACTCCCTCGACATCGTCGAACTCGTGATGGCGATCGAGAAGGAGTTCGACATCGAGATCTCCGATGACGACGCCGAGCGCATCGCGACGGTCCAAGACGCGATCGACTACATCAACGAGCGCGTCTGAGGATCAGGTTTCGCCCTCCTGCGTGCACGAGAGCTCCAAATGAAGCGGGTCGTCGTCACCGGAGTGGGGGCGGTCAGCCCCTGTGGCAACACCGCGCCGGCCATGTGGAAGAACATGGTCGAGGGCAACAGCGGGATCGGCCCCATCACGCGCTTCGACTGCGCGGGTTGGCCCGTGCGCATCGCCGGCGAGATCGATGGCTTCGACGCCGTCGCGCTGTTGGGTCAGCGGCTGGTCAAGCGCATGGACCCCTTCATGCAGTACGCGGCCGTCGCTGCGGACGAGGCCCTGGCCGACGCCGGCCTCGCGCTGGACGAGATCGACCCGGAGCGCGTGGGCGCCTACGTCGGAACCGGGGTCGGGGGCATCACGGAGCTCCTCAGCGGTCATGAGGACTACGTCCGCGAGGGTCCGAAGGGCGTGTCCCCCTTCTACATCCCGCGATCGCTGACGAACCTCGGGGCCGGGTGGATCGCCATGCGCCTCAACGCCAAGGGGCCGAACCTCGCCGTCGCGACCGCCTGCGCCTCCGCCAACCACAGCATCGGCGAGGCGGCTCGGGCCATCCGCGCGGGAGACGCCGACGTCATCTTCGCCGGCGGGGCAGAGGCCCCCATCTACGGGGCCGCCGTCGCCGGCTTCATGGTGATGAGGGCCCTGTCGAAGAACTCGGAGGATCCCACCCGCGCGTCGAGACCCTTCGACGCGAACCGCGATGGCTTCGTGATTGGTGAGGGGGCCGGGATCCTCGTGGTCGAGGACTACGACCACGCCGTTGCACGAGGCGCCCGCATCTACGCGGAGCTCACCGGCTACGGGCTCAACTGCGATGCCTACCACCTGACGGCGCCATCACCAGGTGGGGAGGGCGCGGCCCGCTGCATGAAGATGGCGCTCCGCACTGCCAGGCTCGAACCCGAGCAGATCGGCTACGTCAACGCCCACGGCACCTCCACGCCCCAGAACGACGTCACCGAGACCCAGGCGCTGCACACCGTCTTCGGCGACCACGCGCGGTCCCTGATGGTCTCGAGCACCAAGTCCGTGACCGGGCATCTGCTGGGGGCCGCCGGCGGCGTCGAGTCCATCGCGACTGTCATGGCCATCCACGAGGGCGTCGTTCCCCCGACGGCGACCTGGGAGGAGCGCGACCCGGCCTGCGATCTGGACTATGTGCCGCAGGTGGCCCGTGACGCACGTATCGAGCACGCCCTGTGCAACTCCTTCGGCTTCGGTGGCACGAACGCTACCTTGCTCTTCTCGAGGGTCTGATGCGCATCGCGATTGCCTCCGATCACGCCGGCTTCGATCTTCGCCAGATCGTCTCGGAGCACCTCGTCGCCCTCGGACACGAGGTCATGGACCTCGGCCCGGCGGCCAAAGCCCGCTGCGACTACCCCGACTTTGCAGAGAAGGTCGGGACGAAGGTGGCTTCCGGGGAGGCGACCTTCGGCTTTCTCTGCTGCGGGACCGGGGTGGGGATGGCAATGGCCGCCAACAAGGTCCGCGGTGTGCGCGCTGCCGTCGTCTCGGATAGTTTCTCGGCCCGCGCGACGCGGGAACACAACGACTGCAACGTCCTGTGTCTCGGTGAGCGGGTCGTCGGTCCCGGTCTCGCTCTTCAGATCGTCGACGCGTTCTTGAGCGGCGAGTTCGAAGGCGGACGCCACGTAGGCCGTGTGCAGAAGATCATGGACCTCGAACGCTGAAGGGGCGCCGAGGTTGGGAGAACAGATGGCCCACCTCGAGCAAGCAGACCCAGAGCTCTTCCAAGCGATCCAGGGCGAGATTCGTCGCCAGGCGCGGGACATCGAGCTCATCGCTTCGGAGAATTACGTCTCGGCCGCCGTGCTCGAGGCCCTCGGGTCTCCGCTGACCAACAAGTACGCGGAGGGGCTCCCGAACCGCCGCTACTACGGCGGCTGTGAAGAGGTCGACAAGGCCGAGATCCTGGCCAGGAACCGGGCGCGGGAGCTCTTCGGAAGCGTCGGGGCGAACGTCCAACCGCACTCCGGGGCGACCGCGAACGCGGCGATCTACCTCGCGGCCCTCGACGGGGGCGACACCATCCTCGGGCTCGATCTCTCCCACGGAGGACACCTCACCCACGGCTCGCCGGTCAACGCTTCTGGCAAGCTCTACCGGGCGGTTCACTACACCCTGGATCCGGCGAGCGGCCGGATCGACATGGGCCGTGTGCGCGAGGCGGCGCTGTTGCACCGCCCGAAGATGATCGTCACGGGTGCCTCCGCCTACCCCCGGTTCTGGGACTGGGAGGCCTTTCGTGCGGTCGCGGACGAGGTCGGCGCCCTGCTCTTCGCCGACATCGCCCACGTCGCGGGCCTCGTCGTGACGGGCCACCATCCCAGCCCGATTCCGCACTGCGACTACGTCTCGACCACGACCCACAAGACGCTTCGCGGACCCCGCGGCGGCCTGGTCATGGGCACGAGGCAGACCATGAAGCGGCTCAACTCGGCGGTCTTCCCGGGTACCCAGGGGGGGCCCATGATGCACTGCATCGCCGCAAAGGCCGTGGCCTTCAAGGAGGCCCTCGACCCGAGCTTTTCGGCGTACTCCGCCCAGGTCCTCGACAACTCCAAGGCGATGGCGAACCGGCTGACGGAGCGAGGCTTCGAGCTCGTCAGCGGCGGCACGGACAACCACCTGATGCTCATCGATCTGTCCGGGAGGGACATCTCCGGCAAGGACGCAGAGGACCTCCTCGGCCGTGTCGGGATCACGACGAACAAGAACACCGTTCCTGGCGAGAAGCGCAGCCCCTTCGTCACCTCCGGCATCCGCATCGGAACCCCCGCGATGACGACGCGTGGCATGGACGCGGAGGCCAGCGTGCGCATCGCTGACTGGATCGCCGATACGCTCGACGACGGCGACGACACCGAGGTGGCAGCGCGGGTCAGCGGCGAAGTCGCTGCCTGGTGCGCCGACCACCCCGTGCCAGAGGTCCACCTCGACTGGACCGCGAGGCGCGCAGGTTGACCTGTCCCTTCTGCCAGCACCGGGCCAGTCGCGTCGTCGACTCGCGCAGCCTCGGCGAAGCGATCCGCCGCCGCCGGGAGTGCGAGGGCTGCGCCCGACGGTTCTCGACGCTGGAGCGGCTCGACCGGCGGATGCCGCAGGTCTTGAAGAAGGACGGCACCCGTCAGGCCTTCGACCTCCACAAGGTGCGTCGCGGCTTCGCGCTGAGCTGTCGCAAGCGGCCGGTGGACAACCAGGCCATCGATGACGCTCTCGGCCGCATCGAGGCTCGCATCTACGGCTCTGCCCAGGCCGACATCACCAGCGAGCAGGTGGGCCGGCACGTGCTCGAAGAGCTGCGCGGGCTGGACGGCGTGGCCTTCGTGCGCTTCGCCTCGGTCTACCTGGAGTTCGATGATCCGGAGCAGTTCCTCGGCCTGGTGGAGCGCAGCCTGGGGGGAGTCGAGTGAGCCGCGAGCACGACGCCGTCTTCATGCGGCGCTGCCTCCAGCTGGCCCGACGGGGAGCTGGCCGGACCGCGCCGAATCCGCTGGTCGGGGCGCTGGTCGTACGGGACGGGGAAGTGCTCGGCGAGGGGTGGCACGCTCGGTACGGGAGCGCCCACGCCGAGATCGGGGCTCTCGATGGCGTCGAGGCCTCGGGCTGCACCATGTACGTCAGCCTCGAGCCGTGTTGCTGGCACGGCAAGACGCCTCCCTGCACCGACGCCGTGCTGGCCAGCGGGGTCGAGCGTGTCGTCGTGGGCATGGTGGACCCGCATCCGAACGTGCAGGGTCAGGGACTCGCCATCCTCCGGTCCGCCGGGATCGAGGTCGACCTCGGCTGCGAGGAAGAGGCCTGCCGCGACCTCAACGCGGGCTTCATCAAGGCCCACGAGCGTGGCCTCCCGCGGGTCTGGCTGAAGGCCGCGACCACCCTGGACGGCCACATCGCCGACCACGCCGGCGCCTCGAGGTGGATCACCTCTCAGGAGGCCAGGGGCGAGGGTCACCGGATGCGAGATCGCTGCGACGCCATCCTCGTCGGCTCGGGCACCCTGCTGGCAGATGACCCGGCGCTGACGACCCGCGGGGTCGAGGGCGGCCGCGACGCCCTGCGGTGCATCCTCGACACCGAGCTCCGCTGTCCAGAGGACGCTCGCATACTCCGCGCCGGGCAGCGCCCTCCGCTCTTGTTCTGCGCCGAGGACGCACCCCAACGCCAGCTCCGCGCGGTCGTGGTGCGTGTGCCGCGGGCCGAAGCTGGCCTGGATGTCGGGGCGGTGCTCCGCGAGCTCTGCCGCAGGAACATCCACGAGGTCCTCGTCGAGGGAGGAGCCACCGTCACCCGCAGCCTGCTGGATGCCGGGGTCGTCGACCGGATGCTGTTGTTCCTGGCTCCCAAGGTCCTCGCTGGAGGGGCCGGCTTCGTCGGCGGGCCGCCGAAAGACCTCGCGGAGGCAAGTCGCTTTCGTGTTCGCAGCGTCCGCCGCGTCGGCCCGGACGTGCTCCTCGATCTGGAGGTGAGCTGATGTTCACTGGTCTCGTCACCGACCTGGGAGAGGTCCTCGAGTTGACCCCCCATGGCCGCGGTCGCCGGCTGCGACTCTCGACCGCCTACGACATCGATGACCTGGAGCTGGGCGCGAGCATCGCCTGCGACGGCATCTGCCTCACCGTCGAGTCCAAGAAGCCAGGCAGCTTCACGGTCACCGCTGGCATCGAGACGCTGCAGTGCACGACCCTGGGCGGCTGGAAGCGGGGCCGGAAGGTGCACCTCGAGCAGGCGCTGAGGCTGGGCGATCGACTGGGCGGACACCTCGTCTCCGGCCACGTCGACGGGGTTGGCAGGACGACGAAGATCGAGCGCCTCCAGGAGAGCGTGGTGACCTGGATCGAGGCCCCTCGGGAGCTGTCGCGATATGTGGCCACGAAGGGCTCCATCTGCATCGATGGGGTCTCGCTCACTGTCAACGAGGTCCGAGGAGCCACCTTCCGCGTCAACCTGGTGCCCCACACCGTCGCGAACACCCACCTCGGGAGCGGCCTGGGCGAGCCGGTCAACCTCGAGGTCGACCTCCTCGCTCGCTACGTGGAGCGGCTACTCGAGGGGGCCGAGCCGGGACTGACGATGGAGAGGCTCCAGGAGCTCGGGTACGGAGGCAAGTCATGAGTTTCGAGGTGATGGACCCGGACCCGATGGTCCGAGCCGAGACCGCGATCGACGACATTCGGGCCGGACGGATGGTCATCCTCGTGGACGACGAGGATCGGGAGAACGAGGGCGACCTCACGATGGCCGCGGAGAAGGTCACGGCGGAGGGCATCAACTTCATGGCGCGCGAGGGACGGGGTCTGATCTGCCTGTCGCTCACCGGTGCTCGCATCGACCGCCTCGGCCTGCCGATGATGTCGGTCAACAACCAGAGCCCGTACCACACGGCGTTCACCGTCTCCATCGAGGCCCGCGAGGGTGTCAGCACGGGAATCTCGGCAGCGGACCGGGCTCGCACCGTCCAGGTGGCCATCGACAACGACACCGGCGCATCGGACCTGGTCACACCGGGCCACATCTTCCCGCTCAAGGCGCGGGATGGCGGTGTCCTCGTGCGCACCGGCCAGACAGAGGGCAGCGTCGATCTCGCTCGCCTCGCGGGCCTCGAGCCAGCTGGTGTCATCTGCGAGATCATGAACGATGACGGCACGATGGCCCGGCTGCCGGACCTTCGGCAGTTCGCTGCGAAGCACGAGCTCCACATCGTGACCATCGCCGACCTCATCCAGTGGCGGCTCCGCAACGAGCGCCTGGTCGAGCGGGTCATGGACGCGCGCTTCCCGATCCCCGGTCTGGGCGACTTCAACGCTCGCATCTACCGCTCGCGCACTCCCAACGGTGGCCTCCACATGGCCCTGTGGAAGGGCGCGATCGAAAACCCGAGCCTGGTGCGCATCCAAGCCAGCGACCCGGTGGGCGATGTCTTCAAGGCGGGCAGCTCCGACGCCGCCGCACAGCTCGACGCCGCGGTCTGCCAGATCGCGGACGAGGGCAGCGGACTGTTCGTCTACATGAACGTCTTCGGTGGACGCTCGGAGGACGCGCTCCTCCACATGATCCGCGGTCACCTGCTCCCGCTCGACGGCGAGGAGGAGCAGAAGGAGGTCCGGGCGAACCCGAACACTGGGTTCCGCGACTTCGGCACAGGCGCCCAGATCCTCGTGGACATGGGCGTGCGCCAGCTGCGGCTGTTGACGAACAACCCGCGGAAGATCGTGGGCCTGGAGGGCTACGGCCTCGAGGTCGTCGAGCGGGTGCCGATCAACGTCACGACTACAGCGGACAACAAGTCCTTCCTCGAGGCCCGGCGAGAGCAGCTGGGTCATCTCATCTCGCTGTCTTCCGAGACGGGGGTCTGACATGTTGGTCTACGAAGGTGATCTCCTCGACGTCGGCGGGCACTTCGCCCTCGTCGTCTCCCGCTTCAACGACCTCATCACGGGGCGGCTGCTCGAGGGGGCCCTCGACACCCTGAGGCGTCACGGGGTCTCGGACGAGCGCGTCACGGTGGTGTGGGTTCCCGGTGCCATCGAGCTGCCGCTGGTCTCCGCTCGCTTCGCCGCGAGGGCCGACATCGACGCCGTGATCGCGCTGGGCTGCATCATCCGCGGTGGGACACCGCACTTCGACTACGTCGCGGCCGAAGCGGCGAAGGGTCTCGCCGGCGTGATGACCACGACGGGCAAGCCCATCGCCTTCGGCGTGCTGACCACGGAGAGCATCGAGCAGGCGATCGAGCGGGCTGGCACGAAGATGGGCAACAAGGGCAACGAGGCGGCGCTGAGCGCGCTGGAGATGGTCTCCCTTCTGAAGAAGCTAGACGGCTAGTGGCCTCTCGTCGCCGCGCCAGAGAGTACGCCCTCCAGGCGCTCTACCAAGCTGATCAGGTCGGTGGATCCGTGCTCGACGCGTTGAGCGGCTTGTGGTCCGGCTTGCTCGGGGACAGCGACGGCGAGCTGGGTCGCCGCGACGCCGAGTCAGCCGAGATCGAGTTCGCGACCATGCTCTCCCAGGGCGTCCGCGACCACCAGGAGGCGCTCGACGTCCGAATCGAGACGACCTCGACGAACTGGCGCATCGCGCGCATGTCCGTGGTCGACCGAAACATCCTCCGGCTCGGCGCGTACGAGCTGCTGCACATGGACGACATCCCGGCCAATGTCAGCATCAACGAGGCGGTGGAGCTGGCGAAGCGGTTCGGTACGAAGGACTCTCGCGCCTTCGTCAACGGCATCCTCGATCGCATCGCCAAGGACGTGGGGGCTGTGTGAAAGGACACTGCTTCTGGTTGGTGCTGGCGAGCCTCATCATCGCCATCAGCGTCTTGCTCGACACCAGCAGCCAGACGGTCGAGGTCTTCGGCTACACCCTCCCGCCCCTCTGTTCCTTCAAGGTGCTCACGGGCTGGAACTGCCCGGGCTGCGGGTTGACTCGAAGCTTCGCCTTCATGGGCGAGCTGTCCATCGTCGAGGCTTTTCGGATGCACAACTTCGGGCCGGTGATGTGGATCGCGGTCGCGGCACAGATTCCCTATCGGCTCGTCCGGATGAGGCTGGAAGCCCGAGTGGCCTGAGCGGGTTGGGGTAAGGTCTCGCGACCACGGACCACCGATGCTCTTGTCACTCATCCTCCCAGTCCTCGCCGGGCCGTGCGAGGACGACGCCGCCGGTCGCGCCTGTGTCGAAGCGGCCTTGGAGCACGCCCTGAGCGGCGAGTCCGCCGCCGCTTCAGAGTTGAAGTCGGCCTGCGACGCGGGCAACGACGATGCCTGCTTCCACAGGGGCGTCTACGCGCTCGTGCTCGGCAAGGACCAGGACTTCGAGGTCAGCGAGAGCGGCCGCGACGCCCTCGCCGGCAAGTGCAAGGCGGGGGTAGGTGCGGCCTGCTACCACCTCGCTGTGTTGCACGACCGAGGTCCCATCGACTGGCGGGATCGGAGCCAGGCCAGCATGTACAACCGACAGGCCTGCGGAGCCGGGGACCCACGCGGCTGCCACGCCCAGGCGGTGGCCTATGCCGCCGGAGGATCGGCGACGGGCGTCACCAAGGCGAAGGCCCTGTTTTCAGATGCCTGCTACGAGCAGGACCACGCCCAGTCCTGTGTGGGCCTGGCGGAGCTCTTGACGGCATCGGAGCCCCAGGCAGCGGAAGAGGCCATGGAGCGGGCTTGCGCACTGGGCTCGCGAGGCGCCTGCAAGTGAAGCCTCAGCTGGTGTGGCTCGTCATCCCCCTGCTCGTCGGGCTCTCCCAACCCGTGCTCTGGGGCATGAACGACCGCATGGCCCGGGACAGCGGCCAGATGGAGGCCGCGGCGGTGCTCCACATCATCGGCGCGGTCTTTGGCTTCGTGCTCGTCTTCGTGGGCCTGAAGGGGGCCGGTGGCATCGCTGGTCTGGCCAGGGTGCCCTGGTGGGCCTGGCTGGCCGGGGTCATCGGCGTCTCCGGGATGGCGGGCATGATCCGCGCCATTCCAGAGGTCGGCGTCGCTGCTGCCCTTGCCGTCGTCGTGGCCAGCCAGCTCCTCGCCTCGCTCGTCTTCGAACACTTCGGCTGGATGGGACTTCCGAAGCAACCGCTCACGATGACGCGGCTCGCCGGGGTGGCCCTCTGCGCCGCCGGCGCCTGGCTCGTCTCACGCTGAGGGGTTCTCGAGCGCTCCCGCCAGCTCTCGTGTGAGGGCGCGCAGAGGCTCGACGGCCTCGGCGCCGTGGGCCTCGACGAGGCGAACGAAGGCGGAGCCCACGACCACCCCGTCGGCCCCCCGGGCGACGAGCGCTGCGTCCTCGGCGGTGCGGATGCCGAAGCCCACGGCGACGGGGTGGCCCGAGAGCTCTCGCACGCGGTGAACGCGCCTCACGAGGTCATCGTCGCCCTGGAACGCGGCTCCGGTGACTCCGGTCATCGACACGTAGTAGAGGAAGCCCCCGGCGCTCGCCGCCAGGCCTACGATGCGGTCGTCTGGTGTGGTGGGCGCGACGAGGAGGATGGGGTGGATGCCTCGGGCTTGCAGCGCTGACCGGAACCCTGACTCCTCCTCGACCGGGCAGTCCACGCAGAGGACGCCGTCGATGCCGACCTCGGCGCAGCGCTGGGCGAGGCGCTCGTAGCCGTAGCAGAGGAAGGGATTCAGGTAGCCGAAGAGGACCTTCGCGCAGTCCAGGTCCGCGGCGATGTCGAGGGCGCCCTCCAGGGTCATGCCTGCAGCCAGGGCCCGCTCGGAGGCCCGCTGGATCGCTGGTCCGTCGGCGCCAGGGTCCGAGAAGGGCACGCCGATCTCGAGGATGTCGGCGCCCCCGTCGACCAGGGCCTGGAAGAGCTCGGGCGAGACCGCTGGCGAGGGATCGCCCGCGCAGAGGTAGCCGATGAGCAGCGGGCGCCGCTCGGCGAAGAGCGCGTCGAGACGGTTCACAGCCCCATCCTCTGACTCAGCGTCTCCATGTCCTTGTCTCCCCGGCCCGACAGGTTGACGAGGATGTCCGCGTCCTTGCCGACGAAGCTCAAGACGCGGGGCAGGGCCGCGATGGCGTGGGCGGACTCCAGCGCGGGCAGGATGCCCTCTGTCTCGGCGAGGAGTCGGGTGGCTTCGAGCGCCTCGTCGTCTGTGACCGCGAGGTAGGTCGCCCGACCGCTGTCTGCGAGCCAGGCGTGCTCTGGCCCGACCCCCGGGTAGTCGAGGCCGGCGCTGATCGAGTGGGCTGGCTGGACCTGTCCGTGCGCGTCTTGCAGGAGGTAGCTCTTCTGGCCGTGCAGCACGCCCACGCGACCGCCCCGGATCGAAGCGGCGTGCTGGCCAGACTCGATGCCGTGGCCGGCCGCCTCTACGCCGAAGAGGGAACAGCCGAGATCGTCGCGGAAGGCGTGGAAGATGCCCATCGCGTTGCTGCCACCTCCGACGCAGGCCACGATGGCGTCGGGAAGCCCTGCTCCGGCGGCCTCCATCTGCTCGCGAGCCTCGTAGCCGATGCAGGCCTGGAGCTCGCGCACCATGACCGGGTAGGGGTGTGGGCCGGCAACCGAGCCGATGCAGTAGAAGGTGTCGGCGACGTTCGTGACCCAGTCGCGCAGCGCCTCGTTCATGGCGTCCTTCAGGGTGCGCGTGCCGCTGTGGACAGGGATGACCTCGGCCCCCAGCAGGCGCATGCGCGCGACGTTCAAGCGCTGGCGGACCGTGTCTTCCTCGCCCATGTAGACGACGCAGTCCAGGCCGAACAGTGCGCAGGCCGTGGCCGTGGCGACTCCGTGCTGGCCCGCCCCGGTCTCGGCGATCACCCGACCCTTGCCCATGCGCCTGGCGACGAGCAGCTGACCGATGCAGTTGTTGATCTTGTGCGCCCCGGTGTGGTTCAGGTCCTCGCGCTTGAGCCAGATGTTCCCTCCGAGCTGCTCCGAGAGGCGCCTGGCCCGGTACAGCAGCGAGGGGCGGCCCACGTAGTCGCGCATGTAGCGCTCGTACTCCACTCGGAATGCGTGGTCGGCCCAGGCCTTCTCCCAGGCGACCGTGAGCTCCTCCAGCGCCGGCACGAGGGTCTCGGCGACGTAGCGGCCGCCGTAGGGGCCGAAGTGGCCGCGAGCGTCCGGGACGGGGGTCATGGGCTCTCCGAATCGGCGGGCCGGAGTAACGTCGTGCAGGTGAAGCGGCTCCTGCTCCTCGTCGCCGGACTCCTGCTCGCCGTCGGCGCGGTCCTTGGTCTCGAGACCTGGCTTCGCGATCGAGAGGCAGGCAAGGGGCTCGTCCCCTATCCGACCGAGCGGCTCGGCTATCTCGTCCAGCACCCCGAGTCGGACAGCGGCGTTCCCGGAGACATCGTCGTCCTCGGAGACTCGCTCACCGATGGTGGCGGGCTCCCCCGGGTCGAGGCCTGGCCTGGCGTCGCCGCCGAACTCCTCGGTCGGGACGTCTTCAACCTCTCCTCGGTGGGCTGGGACGTCGGGCACGTCGCCGCCGCAGCCCACGACCTCGCCCCGGAGCTCTCTCCTCGGCTGCTCGTCTACGCCGCCTTCACGAACGACGGGACCCCGACTCGCCTCATCGGAGATCCGCCTGTCTTCGTCGGCATCGGCGCGCCGCCGGGCCTCGAGTGGGCGTCTCCGTGGCTGCCGCGCTCCGCCATCGTCCGCTACTTCGTCGGCTCCAGCTTCGCGAGGGCCAGCCTCGACGGGCGCGTCTTCGACGACGACGACTTCTTCGAGCGGCGCTTCGAAGAGCTCGCCGAGGTGGAGCACGAACTCCTCGTCTTCGTCCTCGTGCCGCACGTCTTCGGCGCCAACGAGCCAGGGGGCAACGAGACCTACGCGTCCCACTACTGGTCGGCCCAGGCCATCGAGCACCAGCGCATCCTCGACGCCGCAGAGCGTGCCGGAGTCCCGGCGGCCAGCGTCTTCCCCTACCTCGTCGAGTCCGGCCGCCAGGACTTCATGCGCGAGCACCTGCAGGATCGCGTTCACCCCGACGCAGCGGGCCAGGCGCTCTTCGCAGAGGCCTTCGTCGACATCCTCGGGCGCCACGAGCGCGGCGAGCCCTTCCGGACGGCACCCTTCGAGGGGAGCGAGGCACCGCCGCGCCCGCATCGCCCTGGTGGGGGCAAGGGCAAGCGCTGAGCCGTGCTCAGGCCTGGAGCCTCCCCGGGGGGCGATGCGCCTCCTGGACGAAGCGACGGACCTTGTCCCGATCCATGACCCCAGGCGCGGACTCGCACCCGCTGGCGACGTCGACCCCCCACGGCCGGACCGAGGCGACGGCTTCGGCCACGTTCTCCGGTGTGAGCCCACCGGCGAGGATCATCGGACCGAGCTTCGCGGCCTCTCGGGCGAGATCCCTATCGACCCTCCGGCCCGTCCCTCCGGCCTGCCCCGGCACATATGCGTCCAGGAGGAAGGGCGAGTTGGTGTGCCTGCGGATCCGGTCGAGCACGTCGTCGGTGGCCACGAAGGCACGCAAGCATGGGACCCCGAGCCACGCTCCATAGCCGGGGGGCTCGCTCCCGTGGAGCTGGACGCGGCTGGGCCGGATCGCCTCGACGAGCTCGGCGAGCTCTGCCTCGTCGCGGTCCACGACGACCAGGATCGACTCGATCCGGACCGCGGCGGCGATCTCCGCTGCGATCTCGACCGAGACGCATCGCGCCGATTTGGCGTGCAGGTTGATGCCCACGGCGTCGGCGCCGCAGGACTCGGCGAAGAGCGCGTCCGCGGAGCTCTGGACCCCGCAGATCTTCACCCACATCCGAGCTGCTTCAGCGCCTCGCCGACATCGGGTTGGGCCATCAGGGCGGTCCCGACGAGCACTCCGTGAGCACCGGCGGCGAACATCCTGCGGGCGTCCGTCCTGGTCTTCAGGCCGGACTCGGCGACCTTCAACACGCCACGGGGGATCGCGGGCAGGAGCGCTTCGCTCACGGCGAGGTCGACCTGGAGGCTGTGGAGGTTGCGGTTGTTGGTCCCGACGATGCGAGCACCGGCGTCCAGCGCCAGCCGGACCTCCTCGTCGTCGTGGGTCTCCACGAGGACCTCGAGCCCGATCTCGTGGGCGTGCGCGAGCAGCCTGGTGAGGCGGGCGGGCTTCAGGAAGGCCACGATCAACAGGGCGGCATCTGCCCCGATGGCCCTGGTCTCGTCCAGCTGCAGCTCGTCGAGGATGAAGTCCTTGCGCAGGACCGGAATGCCGACCGCAGCGCGGACCTTGACGAGGTCGCGGAGCGCGCCGCCGAAGTGGGGACCGTCCGTCAAGACGGAGATGGCGCTGGCGCCGGCGGCTTCGTAGGCCCTGGCGACCGAGATGGGCTCCGCGCCCTTCCTGAGGTCACCGCGGCTGGGTGAGCGGCGCTTTATCTCCGCGATGAAGCTGAGCTTTCGCCTTCCCTTCAGCACCTCGTGCAGGCTGCGGACATCTGGAGCCCAGTCGGTGGCCGGCGGGGCCTCCTGGAGCAGTCGCACCTCCCGGCGCTTCGCGGGTCGGATGCGGTCGAGGAAGCTCATGCGTTGGTCGCCTCGACGAGCTTGTGGAGGGTGAGCGCGGCGTCGCCGTCGCCGAGCCTTCGCTGGGCCCTGACCACGCCATCGCGGAGGTCCTCTGCGAGGCCCGCGACGTAGAGCGCGGCGCCCGCCGAATACGCGACGGCGTCTGCCCTCGGGGAGCGTTCTCCCTCGAAGATGGCGGTCAGGATGCTGGCGTTGTCCGCGGCATCGCCGCCTCGCAGGGCGAGCAGGTCGGCGGTGTCGAGGCCGACATCCGAGGGGCTGATGCGGTAGGTGCGCAGCTCGCCGGCGACGACCTCGCAGACCAGCGACGGTCCGGAGATCGACAGCTCGTCGAGGCCGCCGTGGCCGTGCACCACGAGGGAGTGCTCCGTGCCCAGCTCGGCGAGGACCGCGCCGATGGGCTCGACGAGGGCCTCGCTGAAGACGCCGAGGACCTGTCTTTGGGCGCCGGCGGGGTTGGTCAGGGGTCCGAGCACGTTGAACATGGTACGCACACCCAGGGCCCGACGGGGCCCCACCGCGTGGCGGGTCGCGGCGTGGTGGGAGGGCGCGAAGAGGAAGGCGATACCTACCTCCGCGAGGATCTCGCCGAGGCGCTCGGGGGTCTGGGCGAGGTTCACGCCCAGGGCCTCCAGCACGTCCGCGCTGCCAGCTCTCGAGCTCACCGAGCGGTTGCCGTGCTTGGCGACCGTGGCCCCGCCCGCAGCCGCGACGATCGCGGCGGCTGTGGAGAGGTTGAAGGTGCCGCTGTTGTCCCCGCCTGTCCCACAGGTGTCGACGAGGGTCCGATTCGCTGGGACGGGGATCCCGACGGCGTGGCGTCGCATGACCCTCGCCGCGGCGGCGATCTCCGTGACCGTCTCGCCCTTTGCGCGGAGGGCGACGAGCAGGCCAGCGATCGCCTCGGGGGGCAGCTCCCCCTGGAGCATCGCCTCGAAGGCGCCGTCGACCTGCTCGGCGGACAGATCACGGCCTGACAGCAGCCTCTCCAGCAGTGTGGCGATCATGGGGTCACCAGCCAGTTTCGAAGGAGATCCATGCCGTGCTCCGTGAGGATGGACTCGGGGTGGAACTGAACGCCCTCGATCGGGAGCTCGCGGTGTCGGAGTCCCATCAGTGTCCCGTCCTGGGTCCAGGCGGTCGCCTCCAGGCAGTCCGGGAGGTCCTCGACGACCAGGCTGTGGTACCGGGTCGCGGTGAAGGGGGAGGGGAGATCGCGGAAGACACCCCGGCTGTCGTGGTGGATCGGCGAGGTCTTGCCGTGCATCAGCTCCTTTGCGCGCACGACCTTCGCCCCGAAGACCTGGCCGATGGACTGGTGGCCGAGACAGACACCGAGGATCGGGATGTCTCCTGCGAAGCGGCGGATCGTCTCCATGGAGATGCCAGCGCGGTCCGGGTCGCAAGGCCCCGGCGAGATCAAGAGCCGGTCCGGTGCCTCGGCTTCGATGCCGGCGATGTCGATGCGATCGTTGCGGAAGACCGGCACCTCAGCGCCCAGCACCTGGAGATACTGCACGATGTTCCAGGTGAAGCTGTCGTAGTTGTCGACGACCAGGACCTTCGTCACAGGCCCTCCCTGGCGACTTCGAGGGCGCGCAGGACGCCGCCCGCCTTGGCGAGGGTCTCCTGGTATTCCATGGCCGGATCCGAGTCCGCGACGACGCCGGCGCCGACCTGCAGGGTCCAGGTCTCGCCGCACCGCCAGACCGTGCGGATGGCGATGCAGGTGTCCAGCGTCCCGTCGAAGCCGAGGTAGCCGACGGCGCCGCCGTAGAGTCCGCGAGCGCATGGTTCGTACTCGTCGATGATCTCCATCGCGCGCACCTTGGGCGCTCCGGAGAGCGTCCCCGCGGGGAAGGTCGCCCGGATGGCGTCAGTGGCGTCCTTTCCCTCGGCGAGGGTCGCCTTGATGGTCGAGACGATGTGCATCACGTGCGAGAAGCGCTCGATGTGCATGAGGTCCTCGACCTGGACGGTGCCCTTCGCCGCTACCCGCCCGAGGTCGTTGCGCCCGAGGTCGACGAGCATGACGTGCTCCGCTCGCTCCTTCGGGTCTGCGAGGAGCTCCTCGCCGAGGGCCCTGTCCTCCTCCTCGTCGAGCCCCCGGCGGCGGGTGCCGGCGATGGGAGCGACGAGGACCTCGTTGTCCTCGACCCGCACCATCACCTCGGGGGAGGCTCCGATGACGAGCTGCTCCGGGAAGCGCAGGCAGAACATGTAGGGGGACGGATTCACCGCCCGCAGCGCACGGTACAGGTCGAAGTCGTCTCCGTCGTAGGACAGCGAGAAGCGCTGGGAGAGCACGACCTGGATGCAGTCGCCTGCGCGGATGTACCCCTTGATGTCCTCGACGGCCGACTCGAAGTCCGCGCGCTCGAAGTTGCTGGTCAGCGCGGCGGCTCGGGGCTGGCGCGTCGATCGCGCGGGGAGGGGCCCCCGCAGCTTCTCGATGACGCCGTCGATGCGTGAGAGGGCCCCCTCGTAGGCCACGCGCTGGTCGACGCCGGGCTTGGAGAGCACGACCTGGACTACGAGGATGCGGTGCCTCAGGTTGTCGAAGATGACCAGGCTGCGGGGCACGGCGAAGCACATGGTGGGCCCCTCGTCGGGCCCGGAGGGGTGCTCGGGGGGCATGCGCTCCCACCAGCGCACTGCGTCGTAGCCGAGCCAGCCGACCGCTCCGCCAGCGAAGCGCGGGAGCCCCGCGACCTCGACGCTCTGGAAGCGGGACAGCTGCTCACCGAGGAACTCCAGCGGGTCGTCACGCTGCTCGCGCAGGCTGACGAAGCCGTCCTTCACGACCTCGCAGGTGCGGCCCGTGGCTCTCACCACGAAGGCTGGGTCGAGGCCGATGAAGCTGTAGCGACCCCAGCGCTCCCCGCCCTCGACGGACTCGAGCAAGAAGGCGTAGTCTCCCTCGCAGACCTTCAAGAAGGCGCTCACCGGCGTGTCGAGGTCCCCGAGGATCTCGCGGAAGACAGGCACGGCGACGGGCTCGCCGCCGCTGGTGAGGTCGAGGAACTCGGCGAGGCTCGGGGTTGCCATGGCCCCGGCACCTATCCCGCTCGTGTTTGCGATCCACGGACGCGTGGGTACTAAGGGGGCTGGAGAGACCGATGTCAGAGAGCCCCCTGGTCACGATCAGCCCCCTCGCCCTGGAGAGCGTTCGCGAGCTCCTCGCCGACAACGACATGGAGGGCTGGGGGCTCTACATCGGCATCCGTGGGGGTGGCTGCAGCGGCTACAGCTACCAGCTCGAGTTCGTCGAGGAGCCCCACGACGACGACCTCGTCTACGAGTTCGAGGGCGTCGACGTCTTCGTCGGCCCTCTCAAGCGCGAGTACCTCGCGGGCACCGTCATCGACTACAAGGACACGCTCATGGAGGCGGGGTTCAAGATCCTCAATCCCAACGCAAAGCGCGCCTGCGGCTGCGGCGAGTCCTTCGACATCGACGATGCCAACCCACCGGGGGCCTCGGCCTTCTGAGAAGAAACCCCCAGGCGACCATCGCCTGGCGGCTCTTTGGAGGAGGAACGCGAGTCAGTTGATCACTGGGTGACCATCTCCAGCGGGGCCATCGTGGCCACACCGAAAAGTATGAGGGGAAGGTCCATCTCGGCCGGTGGGGCCGTGTGGAAGTAGGCTTCGACGACCAGGGCGAACTCGCCGTCGGCGTATTGGCTGAGCACGGCGGCGTCCGTGATGTCGGCGTCGTAGTCGCTCTGGTCGGCCGGGAAGTCGCTGATGACGGCGATCAGGGCGTCGTCGTCGGAGAGCTCGCGGTCGGAGCTGATGAAGACACGGACCGCGGTCGCGAAGTCGCCGAGCTTGTAGGTGTCGAACTCGGGGTCGCTGATGCTGCTGTCGTCACCATCGAAGACGGTGTCGAACTCGGGGTCGCTGATGCTGCTGTCGTCACCATCGAAGACGGTGTCGAACTCGGGGTCGCTGATCTTCAGCGCCGTGAGCTCGAAGTCTTCCAGAGCGCTGACATCAACCGGGGACTCGGCGATGAGGTCGTCGACCGTTCCCAGCTCGGAGGCCTGGACGTAGGAGATCGTGCCGTCCTCTGCTTCCTCGAGCTCTGGCATCGAGATGCTGACAGGGGCGAGGAAGGGGATCTCGACCTCGCCGCATGCGGTGAGGACGGGGAGCGCGGCCAACAGCGGGATTAGCTTTCGCATTGTGCGTGGATTCCTCCAGGGTTCTGCCAGAGGTCAATCCAAGATGCGTGCCAAGCCCATGACTGTGGGATTTCAAGGACTTGGCGATGACACAGAGGGAAGAACCGTATGCCTCCGCACCCACCGGATCTAGGGCGGGTACGAAGACATTCGGTTTGGCGCCGCTGGCGCTCCTCCAACGAACCTCTCGGATCCGATCCGGGCTCGTTTAGAGAAAAAACTCCCCGACGTCCCTGCGTCGTTGCGGGTCACCACCTTCTTCCTGGCAGTACAGCGCGTTCACCGCCACCAGCACCGCCGTGACCGAGTCGATGTTGAGCACGTCCGCCAGCGGCAGGGCCGAGAGCCGCAGATCCTCGAAGTTGAGCGGGCAGACATCCAGCTGTCCCTCCATCACCAGCGGCAGTCCGTGGGAGCGGCAGATCAGGGGGCGCTCCTGGTAGATCGCGCAGGCGCCGTCGAGCAGGAGCGTGCAGTGCTCCGCCTGGCGCTGGGCGGCGAGGCGCTGGTGGACATCCGCGCCCACCGCCGCGAGGGCCTGGGCCACCGCCGCGTACTCGACGTCGCTGACCGTGCGCTCGGTCTGGCAGCATCCGTCGCAGCCGCGCCGGCAGGCGAACTCTGGTGCGTGCTCGCTCTCGACCCGACGGCTGTGGGCGTCGACCTTGTGGCGCAGCGCGCGGAGGTTCCGCAGCGGGTCCCTGCTCACGCGAACACCTCCGCCAGCTGCTCCATCCTCCTGAAGTCACGGCCCAGGATCAGGCAGGCAGCCCCTGCCTCGGTGGCCATCTCCCCGTCTGTGTCCTCGCGGTCGCCGATGTGGAGGATCCGGTCCACCGGAACACCCATCGCCGCCGCTGCTGCCTCCAGCCCGAGGGGGTTCGGCTTGTAGGCGCCCAGGCCCTCGCAGCTGATCAGCGCTGCCCAGCCCTCGAGGATCCCCATGTTCGCGAGCTTCTGCTCCGGGGGGTAGTCGCTCACCACGGCGCGCGGAAGCCCGCTGGCATCGAGCGCGGCGAAGACCTCGTGCAGCCCCGCGAATGCGGTCCGGGGGGAGAAGGTCGCGGGCCAGGCCCCATGGACGACCTGGTCGATGACCTGCCGCGCCCGGTCCGGGTTGGCCCCGACCTGCTCCCCGAGCCGGCGTGCCACCTCGCCGCGGAGATCGTCGCTGACGACGCCGTCGCTTCGGACCTGCTCGACGACGCCGCTGTAGCGACTCAGGAGCAGCGGATGACGGAGGAGGTAGGGCAGCAGCAGGGCCTTTTGCAGCCCCAGCGGGTACAGGGTCCCGTCCACGTCGAAGGTGACAGCGTCGAAGCGGCTGCGATCGACGTTCGGGTCCGACATCTTCCCGCGCTTGCCCCTGCCCCGGAGGCGGTGCTATCCGTGTGTGCTGGCAGGGGCCACTCGGCACCGGAGGAGACGAATGTTCACCGCGCTCATCTTGACGCTCGGCTGTGACGACCCGGGACAGTACGGGTATGCGGGCTACGACATGGTCGATCACTTCCCTCTGGACGGGCAACGGGAGTGGACCTACACCAACGAGGGCATCGCTTGGCGCCTCAACGTCGACATGCTCGACAACCCGGTCGTGTCGGACACCACCACCATCCACACCTTCGAATACTGGCAGGCGGACGCCAACGGCGTGTCCGCGAACCTGCTGATGACGCTGGACGTCAGCTCGGACACCTACAACGGCGTCCAGTTTCACGGCTACGAGGTCATCTCGGACCCGATCGACTGGGACACCGGGAGCACGGACGACAGCGGCGACAGCGGTGTCACCGGCTGGGGCCCGGCCGAGCTCGTGAGCTTCGATCCGCCCCTGGTCCTCGCCGAGTCGAAGATGGCCCCGGGCGACACCGTCGTGACCTCGACCGGTGGCTCGACCTGGACCTCGACCTTCAAGTTCCAGGAGCCCTGCCCCAACAACTGGATCGCAGGCGAGAACGAGTGGTCCTGCCTCTACGTCGAGCTCGAAGACGGCGACGGCGACCTCGAGACCGGGGCGAGGATCAGCGGCCGCTACTGGCTCGCCCCGCGCTACGGCATGTCCTGGTTCCAGTGGGTCGGCGACGACGAGAAGTGGATCCTGGCCCGCGCCGAGTGGGCACCGGACGACGAGTGAGGGCATGACCCTCGGCCTCGCCGTGGCCTGCTCCGCGGTCGAGTATCGGGACGCGGACCTGCAGCTCGATCTGCTCGGGGACCTGCCCGAGGAGGCCGAGCAGATCCGTGTCTGCGTCGCGGACGTAGGCGAGCAGACCTTCGGGGCCCGCCTCGACGGTCGCTTCGCCGTGACCGGGCTCTACGCAGAAGAGGCGGTGGATGTCACGGTCGACATCGTCGACGTCGACGACACCATGCTGGAGAGGGCCACCGTCGAGGGCCTGACGGACTACGCCGAGGTCGAGCCCAGAGACTGCGAGGGCTGCGAGGGCTGTGCCGAGGTAGACGACTTCGCCGCCGCGGGAGGAGAGACATGGGTGCTCGCCGTGCGTTTCCGCTGACGCTCCTGGCTCTGGTGGCCTGCACGGGCGTGACTGGTGCCCGCGAGGACACCGGCTTCCACGTCGTGAGCTCGCTCCCCACGGACGGCTCCGACGACGTCGTGGAGTCCCAGACCCCGGAGCTGCGTCTGTCCGCCGAGGCCGACCCGGAAGCCTGCACGGGCGAGAGCGTCGGCCTGGTCGCTGTCAACGAGGACGGCAGCGTCGCCTTCGAGCTGCCCGTCACCGTCGAGCTCCTCGATGGTGGCAACAAGCTGGGCCTCGACCACGCAGAGCCCTTCACGGTCGGGTATTCATACGGCTTCGTCGTGCGCACCGGCGACACGGTCTGTCGCGATGTCGACGGGCGGCCCCTGCGGGCCTTCCATGCGGAGTTCGAGGTTCGATGATCTGGCTTCTGTTGGCCTGCAACAAGGGCGAGGAGGTCGCCCCTGTCGACGACAGCGACGAGCTCGTGGTTCGGGAGTCCAGTCCATTCATCGAGACAGGCCTCCACTCCGGCGAGAGCGGCGAGACCGGCGACACCGGCCTCCCGGACACCAGCCTGGCGGTCTACCCGAGCGAAGCCGTGCTCGGAGTCGGAGGGCAAATCGGGCTCCGCGTCGTCGCCTCCGACACCACGGGCGCCCACTGGGACGCTGCGGAGGTCGAGCTCGTCGCCGACGAGACGGTGCTGACCGTCCTCGATGGCCTCGTCACCGCGCTGGCTCCAGGAGAGGGCGTCGTGACGGTGCTCGCAGAGGGGCTCGAGACCTCGGCCACCTTCACTGTCCGGGACACCCACGAGCTCGTCGTGCACCTGGTGTCGGCAGAGACCGGGGCGCCGCTCACCGATGGACGGGTCCAGGTCTCCGGCAACAAGCAGGTCGCGGACGAGACCGGCACCGTCGTCGTCGGCGTCGCCGACGGTTCACCGTTGGTGCTCACCGCCTACGACGCCAGCGAGGAGATCATCCCGGCGGTGGTCTTCGACGTGTCCGTTCGCGAGCTGACGTTGGCGCTTCGTCACGAGAGCGCAGAGGCTCCCCCCACGGCCATCCTGCTAGGGGAGCTCGACTTCGCCAGCGCTGTCCCCAGCGACTGGGACGAGCTGATAATCGCCATGTCCGGTCCTTCGGTGCAGGGCCACCCGCTGTTCTTCGATGGCGACGCCCTCATAGGTGACGACCGCACGGTGGACTTCTTCGGCGCCGACGTCGGTCTGCCGGGGAACGTCTCGGTCGAGGAGGTCGACACCAGCTGGACGAGCGTGGCCGAGGACGGAGTCGTGGGCGCCTGGTCCTTTGCCGTGCCGGTGAAGATCGCTGATGCCTCCAGCGGCATCGCGACGGTCACAGAGGCCATCAAGCTCCTCGCCGATCGCACAGAGGACATCCGCTGGAGTTGGGTTCCGGGACTCGTCGCCGACTCCGCGACGCCGCTGGAGCAGGACCTGGCTCCGGACCAGCCGCTCGTCTCGTCCTACGGCGTGCTCCTGCCGAGCGAGATGCCAGAGGCCTTCTACGGCACGGAGGACGTGCTGCTGTTGGCGCTCGAAGAGGTGGACGAGGGCTACGCGCTCGTCGGCGTCGGTGCGGGCCAGGGCAACCAGACCGTCTCGCGGGCCTCTCTGGAGGGCTACGGGGGGTCGCTGCTCGCATATGCCGAGGTCGGCGGGGTGGGGATTGGCGGCGCCCGCCTGCTCCAGCTGTTGCCCGAAGAGGAGGTCGTCGAGCCGCGCCCCTGGCTGGAGCCTCCCGCCATCACGAGTTGGGAGGGCGGGACCCGCACCGTCGAGTTCTCCACCGATCCGGGCCACCACCTCGTCCGGGTCTACGTCCTCGGGTTCTCCGGGGGACACCGGGACCTCTACATGGCAGGCGGCGCCATCGGCGGCACGATCCCGGAGGAGGGACCGGCCATGAGCGTTGGTCGCACCATCTGGCGCCTCACCGCGGTCGAGACGGCGGAGGGCAACTTCCACAGCGCCCTGGTCACCGGTGGCCTCGACCCCACGAGCCTCCACGATGGCGCTGTCAGCACCGGCCTGCTCGAAGAGTACAAGACCGGCGGTTAGCCCGGTTCATGAGCACGCTCGATGCCGCCCGCCGTGGCTTCCTCTCCCTGTCGGCCGCACCTGCTGTCCGGACCGCCGCCTTGGAGAACCTCGCCGCCTGGCTCGTAGATCCGCGCGTCGCCGACCAGCTGCCGTTGATCGAGGCCCTGGCCGAGCAGGGGGCGTGGGACCTGTTGCTGGACAGCTTCTACCAGGTCATCCCTTTTGGCACGGGGGGTCGCCGAGGACCCGTCGGTGTCGGGCCGAACCGGATCAACCCCTTCACGATCGGCTCCAGCATCCAGGGGCACGCGCGCTACCTGCGCCAGCGCCATGGCGACGCGGAGCTCTCTGTGGTCGTTGCCTACGACGTGCGCCGCTTCGATGACAGCCGCGGGCTCTACCCCCGCGGCGTGCGCAACCCGATGCTCGGGATGAGCTCCCGTGACTTCGCCGAGCTCGCAGCAGAGGTCTACGCGGCCAACGGCGTGCGGGTGTACATCCTCCCGCGGGGGTCCACCCGGTACGTCAGCACCCCCGAACTCTCCTTCGCGATCCGGTTCTACGGGGCTCAGGGTGGCCTGAACGTCTCGGCCTCCCACAACCCACCGGACGACAACGGCGCGAAGATCTACAACCACCTCGGAGGCCAGGAGATCCCCCCCCACGACGAAGCGCTCGTGGACATCGTCGCCGAGGTCACCGAGGTGAAGCGTCTCCCATACGGCGCTGCGCTCGCCCAGGGCCTGATCCGCGAGATCGGTGGGGATCTGTTCGCTGCCTACCTCGAGCTGAACCTCGCCTGCTCGGTCGCCCCGGAGGCGCGCTCCGCCCGGATCGTCTTCACACCACTGCACGGCACCGGGGACGGCACCGTCGCGGTGGTGCTCGACAGGGCCGGGTTCCATGTCGACCTGGAGCCGACCCAGAGCCCGCACGACGGCGCCTTCCCAGAGGTCCCCTTCGGCATCCCCAACCCGGAGGTGCCACAGTCGATGGACCGAGCGGTCGCCTACGCCCAGACCCTCGGGGCCGATCTCGTCATGGCTTGCGACCCCGACGCCGACCGACTCGGGGTGGTGGTTGGCCATCGCGGCGGCTGGCGCTTCCTCACCGGCAACGAGATCGGAGCGCTGGTGGTCATCACCGCGCTGGACCACGGCTCTGTCCAGTCCCCCCTCGTCATCAAGACGGAGGTGACCAGCTCGCTCATCGAGCGCATCGCCCTGGCTCGGGGGGCCGCGGTAGTCAGCAACCTGCTCGTCGGCTTCAAGTACATCGGCGACGGCCTCCGCCAGCTCGAGGAGGGGGGCACCTTCCAGGGGGCCCGGGGCAACTTCCTGGTCGGCGTCGAGGAGTCCCACGGCGTGCTCGTCACCAGCGATATCCGAGACAAGGACGCCGCCGGCGCTGCCCTCCTGCTGGCAGAGGCTGCCAGCCTCCAGAAAGAGCGCGGTCGCACGCTGGTCGATCTGCTCGAGGACTGCTGGGCAGAGGTCGGCTTCGTGTCGAACACCCTCTGCAGCACCGTGATGCGAGGGGCGACGGGGCGCTCCCGGATCCTTGCCATCCAGGAGTCATTCCGCCAGGATCCGCCTCGCCGGATCGGGGGCCGCGAGATCACCGCTTTGTTCGACCGCCGGGACGAAGACGGCCCCTTCGGCCCGATCGTCAGCGGCACCGACCGCGCTGCCCGCGACGTGCTGGTCTTCGAGCTCGGCCCGGACGCTCGGCTGATCCTGCGCCCGAGCGGCACGGAGCCGAAGAACAAGGTCTACGCGGAGCTCTGCGGTCGGCCTGGCGAGGATCCCGCCGCCGTGGACGCAGCCTGCCTCGAGCTGGCAGAGGACTTCGTGCTGCTCATGCTCTCCCGCGTCGGACTGGAACCTCCCCGCTGGGCTCTGAAGGCCTCGGGGTTGCTGCCCATCGAGCAGAAGCTCGAGCTCCCGGGCATCGTCGCGCGCCTGCGGGCACGCCTCGGGCGCGGGGAGCCTGCCCGCCCGTGGCTGGACGAGGTCCTCGCAGACTTCGGAAAGGACGCCTACGGGCTGGTGGAGCCGGCGCTGCTGGCGGCGGGAGTCGAGCTGGCGAGGTGACCGGGGGTTGGCCCGAACTCCTGGGGCACCAGCACGATGAGCCCCTCTGTGGGCCAGTTGTCGTAGGTCTGGACGTGCCGGACGTACCAGCCGAGGTCATCGTCTCTGACCACCTTGTCGCCCATGGCGCTCGCGTGTCGCATTCGCCCCCCCGAGATGGTCAGGCCGACGTGGCTGATCGCGATCGGGAGGTGGTCCCACAGGGCCCGAACGGTGAAGACGGCCGCGCCTGCCGGGATCTCCTCGAGGTGGTCCTCGGCGACCTCGATCGGCAGGACGTGGAAGTTCAGCTCTCCGATCGGAAGGCGTTCGTCGGAGAGCTCGCTGAACAGGCCGCGGCGCGACCAGCCGGCCCAGGTCTCGGGCGTCACGATCTTCTGACGCGGCTCGGCACCGGTCAGGGTCTGCGTGATGTCGGCCATCCAGCCCTCGGCGACGGTGCCGGGGATCCACTCGGAGAGCATGAAGTGGCGCCGGTTTTCATATGTCCACGGCTCGCCATCGCGGTACCGCAGCGCCATGCGGACCTCGTGGGCGCGGGCGGGCTGCGGTGAGATGGCCAGGGCGACGGCCTCCTCGACGAAGGTCAGGCAGTCGAAGCTGTCGTAGCGCGTCACCGGCTGGGGATCGGGACCGGCCCCTTCCCCGAGGCCGCCGAGCAGGTAGGGCAGCCCGACCCACGGCTCCGTGATGGCCTCCAGTCGCTCCGGCAGCGGCAGCGCCCGGGCTGCTTCGGCGCGCGCGACGACCTCCGGAGGTGTGAGCGCGAAGGGGTCGTAGTCGTCGTCACCCGCCAGCGTGGCCAGGACCAGGGGCAGCAGCGTCAGAGGCCCAGCCGCGACTGGTAGCCGACGCAGCCCTCCAGGAAAGCGTCCACGTGGTCGTCTTGCAGGTTCTCCGCGCCGAGGTTCATCGCCCGGTCGATGAGATCGGCCAGAGCCCGGTTGAGGAAGCGCCGGTGCTCGGTGGCGGGACGCTTTCGCAGGTTCTTCATCAGGCCCGCGGCTGGTGCGTTGCCGTCGTCGCCCGCGCTGACAGCGACGAAGAGCGAGGCGAACTCGGACGGTGCCCCGTGCAGGAGCAGCTGGATCTGCGCGACGCCGGCTCCCGCTCCTTCCTGGTTGTCGAAGGCCGCAACGAGTCCGACGAGCACCTGGTTGGCGACCTCGATCTTCTTCATGGCGTCTTCGTTCGACAGCTGGGGTCCGCCGAAGTTCATCTTCACGCCGGTCCCCGGTGCGTCCGACTGCTCCTGCTCCGGAAGGGTGAGATCGACGCGCTCGGCGGTGAGCTCCGTCACGGACTTGCTGAAGTGCCCGTCCTTGCCGCCGCCCCGAAGCTCGTCGTGGTCGGCGAACATCGCGAGCTCCTGGTCGTAGACGTCGTTGTCCGGACCCGTGCTGAAGCCCTCGAGCGCCAGCGCTTCGTCCCCTGGCTCGTCGACAGAGGTCTCGACGGTGTCCTCGAGCGATGTCTCCTGGACCGTGACCTCCTCGACCTGCGGGAGCACACTGGTCGCGTCCGTCGACTCCAGCTCCCGGAGCAGCTCCTCCTCGTCGAACTCCTCGACCGTGGCGACCGCCTGAGCGATGAGGTGCCCGCCATCCATCAGCTCGACGAGGGCATCGAGCGTGCTCAGCTCCTCGAGAGGGCTCGCCTGGACCACCTGGCCGACGGTCGTTTCTGGACCGAGCAGCTTCCAGATCTTGTGGTGAGCCCTCTTCTTTGGCTTGGGGCCTGGTGAGACCAGGGTCGCCATTCCGGTCTCAGTGCGCAGGGCCGACGCTCGAGCGATGAGGACCTCGAGGTCGCCGACGATCGCCCGGGTGTCGTGCAGCAGGTGCAGGTGCCCGACGAACAACGCGTCCATCGGCACGAAGGTCGCGTCGCCATCGCCGACGAGGTACGCCGCGATGTTCTCACGGAGGCGGTCGAAGGCCAGCTGCTCGCACATCCTGATGTCGAGGACGTCCCAGAGGGTCTCTCCGATGGGTGCGCCGTTGGCGAGCTTGCGGAGGTGGCGGACCTGGTCCGGACTGAGGTAGCCGCTGGCGACGAGGCGCCGCAGCAGGTGCTGGTCGTCGCGCTCCGACCGGGCCGCGAGGACCTGCCCGTTCATGAGGTACAGGTTGACCGCCAAGCCGGTGGAGTCAACGCTCAGGCGGCCAATGGCGCCGTCGTCGAGGAGATGCAACAGCTGATCGCGCAGCTTGGTGTTCAAAAACCCTGGCCTTCTGTGAGCCTGCTTCTTCCGGGAAAAGCCTACTCCCGGCCGTGAGTGGGGGTCAATCCAGGCCGATCTCTACAGGGCTTCGTTGACAAACGGGTGGTCGCGTCCGAGGGCCTCGCCGAGGCGTACGCGGGCTCGCGACAGGCGCGACATCACGGTCCCCATCCGGATCTGCAGCGCCTCTGCGATCTCGGCGTAGGAGAGATCGCCGTAGTAGCGGAGCAGGAGGATCTCGCGGTGGGCTGGGGTGAGCTTGTCGATGGCCTCGAGTACGCCATGGCGCAGCTCGCCTCCCCAGACCTGCTCCGTCGTGCTGGGGGTCCGGCCCTGCGGCACCGACTCCGGCGGGATGTTCGCCAGGATTCCTCCGCGGCGCCGCCGGTCGCGGACCAGGTTGAAGCAGAGGTTGGTCGTCACGCGATAGAGCCACGCGCGGATCTTGAAGTCCGCGTCGAAGAAACGTGGCTCCCTCATGGCCTTTATGAAGACCTCCTGGACGGCATCTCGCGCCTCCTGCGGGTCCCTGACGATGCCCCGTGCGCGGCGCTCCAGGCTGGCGCGGTAGCGCACCACGCAGCGGGCCATGGCGGTCTGCTTGCAAGCGAGCGCCAGTTCGTGCAGATCGCGGTCGCACTCTCGTTGATGGGTCACCAGAGCTCCTCCGTCCAGTTCGCGTGTGAGACGGGGAAGGACCGCTTCGACATTCGTCACGGCTGGTCACGCTCTGTCGCGGACTTGACGCCGCGCGTCTTCGGGAAGATCCTAGAGGCGACGCAGAGAGAGGCACACTCAATGCGCCAGCTTGCAGCAGGAGTCCGCGGTGGCAGATGAGACAAACGTCCTGGACGTCCGGGAGTTGGTGGAGGAGATCGTCAAGGCCCTGGTCGACAGTCCAGAGCAGGTGATCTGCCGCGAGGTGACGGGCAAGCACAGCTGTGTCCTCGAGCTCGAGGTAGCCAAGGAGGACATCGGCAAGGTGATCGGGCGGAAGGGGATCCACGCCGACGCCATCCGCCGCATCGTTCATGCGGCGGGCGGAAAGAAGAAGATCCGCTACGTCCTCGAGATCATCGAAGACCGCTGATCGACGAGCCGCTCAGTAGTAGCCGTAGAGGTTGCCGAAGCAGCAGCAGCAGACCACGGCCACGGCGCTCGACACCACCACCGCGCCAGCGACTATGGCGAGGATGATGATGAGCTTCTTGTTCTGCTGCCACCAGTTGCCCTCGCCCGAGGGCTCGGAGATCTCGTCCCCCTCCGGCGGCGCCTCCACGTCCTCGATCACTGGCTCGTCGACGACCAGCGGGGCGTCTTCGGTGGTCTCCGCGGGTGTGTCCATCGCGATGGCCTTTCCGCCCAGATCCCAGCTGTAGGACCAGCCGACGATCTCCTCGCCGACTTGCTGCAGCATCGTGTTGATGGGCTTGTTCAGCTCGTTGACGGTCCAGTCGAGGCGCTCCTCGAAGCGGCGGTCGAATGACTTCGTGGCGATCACGCCACGGTCCGCGACCAGGTCGACGCGCATCTTGATGTGCACGTCGTAGACCATGTAGCCCTCGATCCAGAAGTACTCGAGGGTCAACCTCGCCGTCTCGGGGGCGGTCGGGTCGATCGTGTAGCCGGCTCCCTCCAGCGAGTCCTCCAGCCACTTCGTGTAGAAGGCCTCTATGGACATGCCGGCGTTGTTGAGGGAGTAGGGGAAGCCCGCTCCGGCCCGAACGTGCCCCAACCGCTCGGTGCCCGCCCACTCGTCGCGAACGTCGACGAACTCCACCGCGACGCGCTTGCCGGTCGCTGTGACCGGGTCGATCTCGACCCGGTAGTCGAGCTTCATGTCCTTGGCGTGGGCCGGGGAGGCGACGAGGCCCATCAGCAGGCCGAAGATCAGAAGAAGGGTGCTCATAGTCCTGGAATCCTCACGCCGCGCTCTCTCGCGATCTCGATCGCTCGCTCGTAGCCGGCGTCCACGTGGCGAATGACACCCATTGCGGGGTCGCTCGTCAAGACCCGCTCTATGCGTCTGGCGGCGGCTGCTGTGCCGTCGGCGACGATCACTTGCCCCGCGTGGAGGCTGTAGCCGATGCCGACACCGCCGCCGTGATGGAAGCTCACCCAGCTGGCGCCGTTCACGGCGTTGACCAGGGCGTTGAGGATCGGCCAGTCGGCGACGGCGTCAGAGCCGTCCTTCATGCCCTCGGTCTCGCGGTTCGGGCTCGCGACCGAGCCGCAGTCGAGGTGATCGCGGCCGATGACGATCGGCGCAGACACCCGACCAGAGGCGACGAGCTCGTTGAACAGCAGGCCCGCGCGGTGGCGCTCGCCGTAGCCGAGCCAGCAGATGCGGCTGGGCAGGCCTTGGAAGCGCACCCGCTCGGCCGCGAGCGTGAGCCAACGGCGTAGGAGGAGGTCCTCTGGGAAGAGCTCCAGGAGCGCCTCGTCGGTCGTGGCGATGTCCCGCGGGTCGCCGGAGAGCGCGACCCACCGGAAGGGGCCCTTGCCCTCGCAGAACAGGGGCCTGATGTAGGCCGGCACGAAGCCCGGAAAGTCGAAGGCGTCCTCGCAGCCACCTTCGAGAGCACCGGCGCGCAGGTTGTTGCCGTAGTCGAAGACATGTGATCCCGCGGCCTTCATCGCGAGCATCGCCTCGACATGCCGGGCCATCGTGAGGTGGCTGCGGCGCACGTACTCGGCGGGGTCGGACTCCCGCAACGAGGCGGCCGCCTCCAGGGAGAGACCCTCTGGCACGTAGCCGTGGAGCGGGTCGTGGGCGCTGGTCTGGTCTGTGACGAGGTCCGGGACCACGCCCCGCTCGACCAGCTCGGAGTAGCCCGTGGCGGCGTTCATCACGACGCCGATGGAGCGCGGTGTGCGGCTCTGTTGGCACTCGCGGACGCGTCGCATGGCGGTGTCGAGGTCCGGGGCGACCTCGTCCAGGTAGTCGTGCTCGACGCGGCGTTCGATGCGCTCCGCGTCGACGTCGAAGCCCAGGAAGACGGCGTTGTTCATCGTCGCCGCCAGCGGCTGCGCGCCGCCCATTCCACCGAGGCCGGCGCTCAGAACGAGGCGACCGGAGAGGTCGTCGCTCCCGAAGTGGGTGTTCCCGGCGGCGGCGAAGGTCTCGTATGTGCCCTGGAGGATCCCCTGGGTGCCGATGTAGATCCAGGACCCGGCGGTCATCTGGCCGTACATCATCAGGCCCTTGTCCTCGAGCTCGTGGAAGTGGTCCCATGTGGCCCAGCGCCCGACCAGGTTGGAGTTCGCGATGAGGACCCTGGGGGCGTCCGCGTGAGTGCGCAGGATGCCGACGGGCTTGCCGGACTGCACCATGAGCGTCTCGTCGTCCTCGAGCTCTTCCAGCGCCGCCAGGATGGCGTCGTAGGCCTCCCAGCTGCGCGCGGCCTTGCCGGTGCCGCCGTAGACGACGAGATCCTCCGGTCGCTCGGCGACCTCTGGATCCAGGTTGTTCAGGAACATCCGCAGCGCGGCTTCCTGGACCCACCCCTTGCAGGTGAGCGTGCTCCCCGTGGGGGTCGAGCGAGCGCGACGACCCATCAGTCCTCTTCGGTCGTCTCGCTCTGCGTCATTCGGGTCTCGGTCTCCTCCGCGAGCTCCGCGCAGTCCTCGAGGCTCTCGAGGTGGGCCTCGTACTGCTCGCGCGTGATGATTCCGCGGTTGATGAAGGATTCGACGACGCGAACGTCGGCGTGCTCCTGATCGAGTTTGGGCATGTCAGGCCTCCGGCGGCAGGTCGTCGTCGATCTCGGGCGGCAGATCCTGGTCCACGGTCACTCCGAGGCCGAGCTCGGTGTCGAGCAGCATGTTCTCGTCGAAGTCGGAAAGGTCGGCGCGGACCTTGCCCGCGGCGATCTCCCGCAGGGAGGTCACGACCTCCTTGTTCTTCGAGCGGATGTCGTCGTCCAAGAGGGCGCGCTCGCCCTTGATGAGCTGCTTTGTGCGCTCGGCTGCGACGAGGACCAGGGAGAAGCGGTTGGGGACCTGCTCGAGGCAGTCCTCGATGGTGATGCGGGCCACGAGACCTCCAGGTACGTGGAACACCGCTGTTTAGTGCGAGTAGTCCTCGCCGGCAAGACCCGTGAGCACACCTAGCTCCGTGAGGCGTCGCGCGATCACCTCGCTTCGGCTCTCGAGGAAGCGCTCGTAGAGGGCGACTATGTCCTGGGTTCCGTCGGCGAGGTTTCGCTCGCTCACCTCGGCCAGCACCTCGATGCAGCCTCGGAAGCGCTCGGCCAGCTCCATGAACATGTGGGCCCAGGGGTCCTCGCCCACGCTGATCGTGCCGCCCAGGGTCGCGACCTGCTGGTAGGCGGCGCCGCCCATGTCGGCGTAGTAGTCCACGCCCACGGCCTTGCGCTTGAGGCTCTCCTGGAAGTAGCCGGCGACGTAGAGAGCGCGGTCACCGAGGTGGCGGTAGAGGCGCATGGCCCTCACGCGGTCCGCCGTGGCGGCGGCGAGGTGGAGCTCCGCGAGGGTGTCCGGCCGATCGGTGGCGGTGAGGAGGCGCTCGCTGCGCTTGCGTTCGACCAAGAGCAGCGCGAGGTAGCGGCGGGAGTCGGTGCTGAGCTCGACACCCTGGGCATCGACGGCGTCGGCGAGCCGCTCGTCAAAGAAGTCGTACAAGTTGGCATGCGCGAGGCTCATGCTGCTCCTCCTACTCAGCGTTTCCCGAAAAAACTCACTCTGCTCGTTGACGGTTGTCGGGGCGTGGATACCTGGGTCCCCCTCGAAATCGGACGCCCCACCAGAGGTTTTAGATTCATGAACGTTCGCCCCCTCTTCGATCGCATCCTCGTCAAGCGCTCGGCGGAGTCCACAAAGAGCTCCGGTGGGCTGTTCCTCCCGGAGACGGCAAAGGACAAGCCAGCCGAGGGGACCGTCCTCGCGGTCGGCAACGGCAAGCTCAACGACGACGGCTCCGTGCACGAGCTGCAGGTCCAGATCGGCGACAAGGTGGTCTTCGGCAAGTACTCCGGCACGGAGATCAAGGTCGACGGGGATGAGCGCCTGATCCTGCGCGAGGAAGACATCCTCGGAGTCCTCGACTGAGTCTTTTCGAGGGGGACCCCTGCAGGTCCCCCTACGCCGTCCCTCGGACGGCTACCCCCCCGGCAGCTCTGCGCCTCGCGGTGCTCGTTGCCACTCGGGACCCCAGCAGGTCCCACGCCGTCCCCCGGACGGCTACCCCCCCGGCAGCTCTGCGCCTCGCTGCGCTCAGTCGGGTCCCACGCGCTACCAACCACCCTTCAATCCTACAAGTACACCGGAAGGTCCAATGACTGCCAAGCAGATCGTCTTCGACGTCGATGCCCGCTCCAAGCTCCTCGAGGGCGTGGACATGCTCGCCGACACCGTCAAGGTCACCCTCGGCCCCAAGGGGCGGAACGTCGTCATCGAGAAGTCCTGGGGCGCCCCCGTCGTCACCAAGGACGGTGTCACCGTCGCCAAGGAGATCGAGCTGGAGGACAAGTTCCAGAACATGGGCGCCCAGATGGTCAAGGAGGTCGCCTCCAAGACCTCGGACGTGGCCGGTGACGGCACCACGACTGCGACCGTGCTCGCCCAGTGCATCTTCCGCACCGGCGCGAAGCTCGTCGCCGCGGGCCACAACCCGATGGAGCTCAAGCGCGGCATCGAAAAGAGCGTCAAGCTCATCGTCGACGAGCTCCATGCGCTCTCCCGTCCCACCCGCGACTCCGCGGAGATCGCCCAGGTCGGCACCGTCTCTGCCAACGGCGACGAGTCCATCGGCGCCATCATCAGCGATGCGATGGACAAGGTCGGCAAGGAAGGCGTGATCACCGTCGAGGAGAACAAGACGGCCGCGACGGAGCTCAAGACGGTCGACGGCATGCAGTTCGATCGCGGCTACCTGAGCCCCTACTTCGTCACCGACAGCGAGCGCATGGAGGTCGTCCTCGAGGATCCCTACATCCTCCTCCACGAGAAGAAGATCGGGTCCATGCGCGACCTCCTCAAGCTGCTCGAGAAGGTCCACCAGACCGGCAAGCCGATCGTCGTCCTCGCAGAGGACATCGAGGGCGAGGCCCTGGCGACGCTGGTCGTGAACAAGCTGCGGGGCACGCTGCAGGTCGCTGCGGTCAAGGCTCCGGGCTTCGGTGATCGCCGCAAGCAGATGCTCGGTGACATCGCCACGCTGACCGGTGGCAAGCTCATCGCGGAGGAGCTCGGCATCAAGCTCGACAGCCTCGAGCTCACCGATCTCGGCAGCGCCAAGCGCGTCGTCATCACAAAGGACAACACGACGATCGTCGACGGCGCCGGCACCGCGGACGACCTCAAGGCCCGCATGGGGCAGATTCGTCAGCAGATCGAGAACACCACCAGCGACTACGACAAGGAGAAGCTCCAGGAGCGCCTCGCCAAGCTGTCAGGTGGCGTCGCGATCATCAAGGTCGGCGCGGCGACCGAGATCGAGATGAAGGAGAAGAAGGCACGCGTCGAGGACGCCCTTCACGCCACGAAGGCCGCCGTGCAGGAGGGCATCCTCCCCGGCGGCGGTGTCGCCTACATTCGGGCCGCGAACGTCCTCGCCGACATCGAGATCGAGAGTGAGCAGCGCTTCGGCGTCGAGATCATTCGCCGCGCCATCGAAGAGCCGCTCCGTCAGATCGTCGCCAACGCCGGTGGCGAGCCCAGCATCGTCCTCCAGCGCGTCCGCGAGAGCGAGGGCAACCACGGCTACAACGCTCGCACCAGCGTCTACGAGGATCTCGTCGAGGCCGGTGTCATCGACCCGACGAAGGTCGTCCGCTGCGCCCTGCAGAACGCCTCGAGCGTCGCCGGGCTGCTCCTGACCACGGAGGCGATGGTCGCGGAAGAGGACGACGAGGGCGACGACGGCCACGCGCACTGAGTCTTCGGTAGGGGGACCCCTGCAGGTCCCCCTACGCCGCCCTTCGGTCGGCTTACCCCCCCGGCAGCTCTGCGCCCGGCGGAGCCGCTTGCACCCGCCCGCCCATGGGCCGGTCCCCCTACGCCGCCCTTCGGGAACACGGTCCCCGAGCACGGCGGAGCCGCGCGCAGGCGAACCGGCCGAGCGCCCCTTTCGAAACCGCTGGCCGCTTGCGGCCGCGTTTCGAAGGATGTGGGGCGCCGGACACGCGGAGCGTCAGCGCAGCGTGGCCGAGGCCGGTTCGTGCTCCGGGCGTTGTCGCCCGGGAGGCCGCCCGCCGCCAGGCGGACGGACGGGCGCACAACGACGTCCGGGGAAGGCGACGCTTGCGCCACCACCACCGCCCCGCCAGGCAGGCCACCGATCTCCAGCGAGCGCCAACCGCTGGTGACCCTCTTGCCTGCGACATCCAGGCCCTGGTGCCCGCAGGGTGGTTTGGTGGCCGCCTGCGCGCTCGGGTACCGCCTCCCACTGATTCACTGATTCACTGATTCACTGTCGCTTGCGCCATCGCCTCGGCGACGAGCGCGTTCCCACCTGCGTTGAGGTGCGGGTCCCAGGTCCAGTAGGCCTCTGGGTGGCCCTCGAGGGTGTCGAGAAGGAAGACGCAGTGGAGCTCCAGCTCCGCGCACATCATCCGGACTCGCCGATCCGGAACTCGGGTGTTGGCCTCTTCGATGCCCGGGTAGCGAGCCGAGAGGGCAGCCCGACCTGCCTCGGCGTCGAGGACCTCGACCATCGCAGGCAGGACGGCGACGGTGTAGTCGGCGCCGAGGCGCGTGATCTCGCCCACACACAGCGCCACCAGGATGCCACCGACGAGCGCGATGGCTCGCCTCCTCACTTGAAGAACACCCTCGCGCCCAGGGCGGCGTCCATCGTGAACTCCGTCCCCGGGTAGAGCTCGAGGACCGGTGCGAGCTCGATGAAGGCATCGATGGGGTAGTCATTCGGCAGGACGTAGAGCGAGAGCGGCACCCTGACCCCGAGGAGCGGGGTCGCGTTTCCGACGCTCTTGCGGCTCTGGAACTTCGGGCCCACGCCGACGGTGAGGGGGAAGGTCATCCCTGGAGCGTTGTCGTCCACGATCTGGACCAGCGTTCGGTCGAGGTCGACGTGGACCTCGACGGCGCGGTTGGGCAGGTCCCAGGCGAGCGCGCCGCTGACGAGCCACTTGGGTGTGTTTCGCCACGCCACCGAGACCCCGGTAGGGAGGCCGAGGCTGACACCGAGGCCGACTCCCATCGGGGAGTCCGCGAGACCGACGGTCCGTACGTCCTCCGCCGGGAGCACAACGGTGACAACGGCGTCCTCTTCGGTGGGCGCCGGTTCTTCGGGGTCCTGGGCGAGCGCGAAGGGGATCAACAGCAGCATCGCTCTCCGCTATCGCCGGGCTAGGGCGACTTCCACTCCTTCAGCAGCTGCTCCTCCCCATAGACCGTCATCAGGCGGGTCATCACGTCGCCGAGGACCGGGTCTCGCAAGAAAGCCGTCCAGGTCGGATCACCCGCGACCGTGCGGAAGACGAAGCCCCGTGAGAGGGCGACCTTGAGGTGCTGGTCGAAGGCCAGCGCGTCGCCGCGCCGCCCGGCGAGCTCCGCCTGGCGGAAAGGACCCGCCCAGCCGTTGGGGTGCTCCGCCGTGAGCGCGGTCGCTCTCGCGAAAGCCAGCTCAGCGGCGTCGAGGTCTCCAGAGGCAAGGTGGAGTTCACCCAGGTCGTACCAGGCGAAGCCCAGGCTGGGGTCCATCTCCAGGGCCTTGGCATAGAGCGCCTCTGCCTCTTCGGTGTCCCCCTGGAGTCGGCGCACCAGCCCCTCCTCGTAGACCAGTCGCGCGTCCTCGGTCACGTGCTTGCGAAAACGCTGGACGAGGTCCAGCGCGCCATCGAGGTCCCCCTCCGCGATGCGGGCGTCCGCTTCCCCCTCCACCGCCGCGAGCAACTGCTCCCGGTAGTCGGGAGGAGGCAGCTCGGCCGACGCGAGGCCCACCCAGAGAGCGATCACCCCGAGTGCCGGCGCCGGCGACGGATGAAGACGGCGAGCCCCATGGCGGCTCCAGCCAGCCCGAGGCCGGTCGGGTTGGTGCTCGTGCAGCCGCAGCCGGTAGGCGCGATGCCCTGCTCGCCGGGCTCGAGGGAGGGAGTCGGGTCCGTCTCGCTCGGCGGCTCGGTGTAGCCCACCGCGTAGAGGCACACGTCGTCGATGTTCCAGCCGCCCATCGCCAGGCCCTGGTCGGTCTCGATCTCCCAGGCGATATCGATGTCCCCGGACTCGTCGCCATCGGCGATGCGCATGGTGTGGAGCTGCCACTGTTCGTCGGCGTGGTGCTCGTCTCCCACGGCTTGGCTCGTGCCGTGGTTCTCCCAGGCCGTGTCTCCGTCGACCAGGACGCGAGCGCTGTCGTAGTAGCCATCCTCGATCGTCAGCCAGCGGCGGTACTGGAGCACCAGCTCCTCGTAGCCCTCGGTCGAGATCGCCACCGAGCTGAGGCGGTTGTGCTTGGAGTTCTGGTACTCGCCGTTCCACTGCTGGTTGCCGATGGTGTTGCCGAGGTCGTTGCCCCAGGCGTTGTCACCGCTGTAGCTGAAGTCCGGATCGCCTCCCTTGCCGTTTGGCGTGCCCCACTGCCAGTCATCGGCCCCGTCGGTGTCCTCCCCGGAGATCAGCTCGTGGGTGAAGCCGCCGTCGCTGGCCTCGAAGTCCTCGCAGTAGATCTCGATGAGCTCGCCGACCCAGAAGGTGTGCGGGTTGATGGGCCCGCCGGTCGGGCTGTAGGCGTTCTGCCCCGTGTCGTCCTCGACCGAGACGAAGTAGTGGACGAGCGTCCCGGGTTCCTGCTCGGGGATGGCGCCGGTCACGGAGTCGTCGCCCTCCACCTGCATTGACTCCGTCTCCCAGTTCTCTCCGTCGACGGACCAGTGGAGCTTCGCGCTGTCGAGCGCGAAGTCGACGCAGCCCTCGGCCAGGTTGGTGATGCTCGCGCCGACGACGTACTCGCCCGTGTATGGGGCCTGGTTCGCGAGCGGGATGTGACCCACGTAGAAGAGGGTGCCGCCAGTGCTGCCTCCCGGGCCGAGCCCGTGGAGCGCGAAGCCCTCGAGGAGGGAACAGGCATGCGGCGTGCCGTTGTTCAGGTTGCCGTCGTCGTCGTCAGCCAGCGCGAAGGCGTCGTAGCTCTCTGGGATGGTCGGGCCGCTCTTGATGGCGTCCGCGAAGACCTGGGCAACGATCGCGTTGGCTTCCTCGTAGCCGACCTCGTCCGCGAGCGCGTCCTGCCAGTCCCAGACCGCTCCGGCGAAGATGAGGCCGTCGTAGTGGACCTCGCCGGTGAGATCGTCTGGGTAGCTGTTGCCCTGGTCGACGCGACGGATGCCGCTCCCGCTCGTGGCGAAGTAGGGCGCGATGAGCGGATCGCCGGTCTGGAGGAAAGCGACCACGTCGCCGATGCCCTCACCCATCGAGCCGTCCCAGGAGCCGGCCTCGAGGCTGTAGTAGTGGAAGCCGTGGCCCCACTCGTGGTACGCGACGTCGGCGATTCGGCCCGTGTTGTTGCAGCCCCCGCCGGCCTTGTAGAAGTTCAGGCTGCCGTCGTAGTAGGCGTTGCAGGAGCTGTTGAGGTTGACGTTCGAGGTGAGCCGCTGGTTGACCATGCCGACCTCTGGCGCGATCTCCTCTGCCCACGCCTTCACCTGGTGGACGAACACGTAGCTGTCGATCTCGGCCTGTGTCGCATCCGCGGTGGTCCAGGTGTACGCGGAGCCGTCGAGCCAGCCCTCGCCTTCGGCGCCGTCGCCGTTGCGGACGCGCACGTAGTTTCCATCGAACTCCGTGAAGTAGGGGCCGCTGCCGCCGATGTCGAAGACCCCGTCGAAGTCGGTGCGGGTGGTGTCGTCGTCTGAGATGACCGGGGCGAGCGGAATCGGAGAGGTCGATGTGTCGCCGTTGACGGTGCGGGTGTCGTGGATTCCGTAGATCGTGCCCTGCAGGAAGCGCACCTCGTTGTGCACGTTGTGCAGCTCTCCGCTGTGGGCGTCGACGAAGCTCACCCAGATGCCCGGCGGCTCGGAGGTCGTTGTCCTGGTCATCCAGGCGAGGTCATAGGCGATGCCGCTGCCCGCGTTTCGAGGGAGCACGACCAGCTCTGCGCCCTCGACGGAGTGTTCCGACCCCGACGCGGGACCAGCGGACATCGCGATCTGTATGGCGTTCTCGGCGCCGAGGATTGCGGGCTGGGTGAGATCACCCTCCGGCTCGGCGTTCGGGAGCGCTGCATGTGGATGGGTGCGGACCTTCAGCATGACGAGCTTGTCCTGCTTCACGAAGGCCTCGACGCCGCCTCGCCAGACGGGCACACCCTCGATACGGCGATCGAAGGACACGTACCAGGTGTCGGTGCGCTCGACGTAGTTCAGCGAACGGAGGACGAGGTCGTCCTGAGAGACCCCGGTCAGGCCGGGGTGGCGCTCGAGGAGCGCGAGGATCTCTCCCTCGAGATCGGTGGTGTCCATTGGGATGCCCGCGCCCCACATGGACCAGGGCGTGCCGGTGCGTTCATCGAAGACGGCTTGCCACCCGGCGCCCTCGGACTGAACCCACTCTTGCCAGGGGTGACCCTGCTCGAAGCGGAGCTGCCGCTCGATGTTGACCTGGTGCGTTCGCACTGGCTCGATGCCTATGTGGACCTCGTCCGAGGGGGCGAAGGCGTTGGCCGGGGGGGCGAGGCTCAGGAGCAGCAGCGTCGACATCGAGTGCATTCCTCGGGGACGTGATGGGCAGCCAGGGGGACACCGTGGAGTCGACCTGGGGCAAAATCAACGCTGACCTCGCTTCTGGACATTCGCTTTGCTTCTGCGAGACAGCATCCTGACAGCTTGCCTGCTCTTGACATTCCTGGGGGCTTGCGGCGCGGACGAACCGGTCGTCTCCGAGCCCTTGCCCGACCTTCCTCCCGTCGTCGAGGACCTTCGACCTCGCGGTCCCGAGGCAGAGGTCCGCGAGCTCACGCTGGCGCTGTCCGCCGAGCTGCGCGGCGAGATCGAACCCTGCGGTTGTCCCACGCTTCCCTACGGCGGCTTCCGGCGGCGCGCGACCCTGCTCTCCCAGCTCGACGCGCGTGAAGGCCCCCTGTTCCAGATCGACACCGGAGAGGCCTTCAAGAAGGGCCTCGTCCACGATGACAATGTCGACCTTCCGCGCGCCCTCCTGATCGCTGAGCTCCTCGTCTCCGCTGGCGTCGACGCCTTCGTGCCCGGACCCACCGACGTCGCCGTTCTCGGCGTGGACGGTCTCGCGGGCTTGTCCAGGAAGGGCCTGCCGATCGTGAGCGCCACCTGGGTCGACGAGGACGGAGCCAGTCTCTTTCCGCCCGCCATCGTGCTCGAGGATGACGGCGTCCGGGTCGGCGTCATCGGGATCTCCGCACCGGCAGATGACGTCGAACAGCGCGCACCCATCGAAGCTGCACGCGCTGCGTATGCGGGGCTCCCGACGGACCTCGACCTGGTGGTGCTTGCCACGAACCTCGACGAGAGTCTCGTAGACGAGGTCACCGCAGCGGTCGACGGCATCGCGCTCGTCGCGGCGCGCAGCGGCAACGCGACGGAGCCGATGCGCCGCGTGGACGGCGCCATGGTGCTCGAGCCGCCGCCTCGTGGACGCTACCTGTCCGTAGTCTCGCTCCGACTCGGCAGTGACGCCGACGAGGCCTTGGACGACGAGAGCGCCCGGGCCTACCTCGGACTGGTGGACCTGCGCCAGGTCAAGGCTCGCCGGCTGGCGGCTGGCGAGGACGTGACCGCTCAGGACGAGCGCATCGCGGAGGCCACGGAGCGGCTCCTCGAAGCTGGTCGGGGCCGCAACCTGGTTTCCCTCGAGAGCCGCCCGCTTGGCTCGGACCTCGACGCTGACTCGCCATTGGCCGAGCGGGTGGAGCGCTTCAAGGACGAGAGCCTTCAGGCTGCGGCCCGCCGGGTCGAGGCGACGCCTGAAAACGATGGGCCGACCTACGCCACGGCTGCTGCGTGCTTGAACTGCCACTCCCGGTCGCTCTCGAAGTGGTCACTCACCCGGCATGCTCAGGCGCTGGAAGGCCTGCGGGAACGAGGCCAGCATGAGAACCCGGAGTGCCTGGCCTGTCACACGACTGGTTTCGGCGAGCCCGGTGGCTTCGCGGAGGTGACCAACGCGGCGCTGCGGGTCTGGGGCAATGTCCAGTGCGAGGCCTGTCACGGACCGATGGGGGGACACCCCCGTGACGACACGGTCGTCTCGCCCGAGGTCACCGAGGCGACCTGTCGTGGCTGTCACGACCAGGCGAACTCACCTGGCTTCGACTTCGCGACCTACCTGCCGGCCATCGAGCACGTCGGAATGGATCAGTAGGCGGCGAGGAAACGGTCGACCTCTTCGCGCTCCATCAGCCCGAGGCTCAGCTCGAGGCAGTCGCTGCAGATGTCGACCCCGCTCTTCCGGTAGACACCTCGGCACTCCAGGTGCGTCTTGCCGCAGAAGCTGCAGGAGGCGTCGTCCGGGGCGGTGGCGGACCTGCGCTTTCGGCCCAGACCGAGCACGCAGACATCGCAGATGACGGCGTTGGAGCCCGCCATCAGGTGCGCCACGTCCCTGGAGGTGCGCCCGCAGCAGCTGCAGTGCGCGTCCTCGTGATCGCTGACGGCCCGCGGAGGGACCGATGCCCTGGGTGGGACGACACCTTGCAGGAGCATGCGAACGCGTGGGCCTGCGCGGCAGAGATCCGCGCGAGCCTGCAGCTCGGCGATGGCGATCGGATCCCCGTACATCGCGAGCCCCGCCTGGGCGGCGACGGCGAGCTCGGCGTCGGCCGTGTTGGCCCAGGTCTCGAGCAGCTTTCGCCCCGAGCGGGAGCGCCGGCTGGCGATGGCCAGCAACAGGAGTGCCTGGTAGGCGCGGGCCTCTCTCCGGAGGGCTTCGACGTTGTCCCGGTGTCGGGTCACGTCGGCGGCGGGGCCGCTGCGCTCGACGGCAGCGCGCTTGAGGTCCTCTTCCTTCAGGCCGAGGCCGCGGGTCAGGACAGGCTCGGGGATTCCCCTGGCGGTGGCGACGGCGTGCCGGCCGAGACCGACGGCGAAGGTCTCCGCGGGATCCTTGAGGGCCACGGCGACGTCATCGGCGATGGCGGACGAGGACAGCGCGCAGGCGGCTTCCCACAGCTGGAAGCGCAGGCCTTCGTCCTGGACCAGCGCGAGGCATCGCAAGATGGCGCGGGTGACCGAGGGGCCGATGGCCTTGAGCTGGTCCAGCAGGATCCCGACCCGCTGACGAGTGACGCAGCGTGGCGAGCCCGGGCTGGTGTGGAGTGGCAGGCGGTCGTAGTGGGCGACCTCGGTGGCGAGTGCCTGGGCCAGCCAACCGGAGTCGCCGGCGATGCGCCGGGTCCTCGCCAGCTCTAGGTAGGCCTCCATGTGGTCGGGGTGCTCCTGTAGAGCTTCCTTGAAGACGCGGAGTGCCTCTGCCGGGTTGCCCTCTTCGAGCAGCGAGCACCCCAGCGCATAGCGGGCTAGGCGGCTGGCGGGGTCGATCATGAGCGCCTGGTTGCAGGCCTCTCGGGCGCGCTTGTGCTCGGCGAGCTGGAGGTAGGCCATGCCCATGCGCGCGTGGACGCGCGGGTCGTCCGGGCGGTCTTGGAGGTACTGCCGGAAGTGCTGGATGGCGTTGTTGCACTTGCCCAGGTGGTAGGCCACCATCCCAAGGTGGTAGCGGGCCACGTGGCGGTAGCGATCGTGCTCGCGGAGCCGCAGGAAGAACTTCTCTGCCTCGCGATACCGCCCGGTCGCCAGGCAGGACAGGCCGAGGTCGCGGAGCAACGGCGCTGACAGATCCTGGCTCGGTCCGAGCTTGAGTGCCTGGACGAGATGGAACTGGGCCCGCTCCGTGAGGCGGCCGGCCTCGGGGAGCTCCCGGGCGCGCTCGCCCAGCACTCGACCCAGGTAGAGGTGGGTCTCCCAGGACTCCGGGCTGAGTCGGCAGGCGGACTCGAGGTGCCTCAGCGCCAGGTGCCGGTCCCCCTCGCTGCGGTGCAGTGCGCCGAGCGCGAGGTGCAGAGCGGCGTCCTCGGGGTCGATCTTCATCGCCTCGTCGAGGTACCTGCGAGCCTGCTCGGGCCGCCCGATGCCAACGAGCGCGGTGCCGGCCGTGACCAGGCCGCCCAGGTGCGCCGGGTCCTGGCTGAGCACCTTGCGGGCGTCCGTGAGGGCCTTGTTGCACATGGCCTCGCCGCCTCCGTGGTAGAGGCCGGAGCTGAGATAGCAACGGGCGAGCTCGTGGCGGAGCTCTGGGTCGTCGGGCTGGGCGCGGACCTGGCCTTCGAGGCGACTGGTGTGCCAGTCGAGCTTCTTGTGCGGAAACATGTTGGTGCTCAGGAGGGAGGAGCGGGGGGAGTCGGATCCTGCTGGATCGCGGGGATCTCGATGATATCGTGAATGTCGCACCGATGGAGCCCTGATGTTCGCCGGCCGCCGGGGACAGAGCACGACCGAGTACGTGCTGTTCATCTCCGTCATCGTCATCATCACCGTCTGGGTCGCTGGGGACGCCTTCTGGCCTGCCTACGCCGACGGTCTCGAAGCCATGCAGACAAGCCTCGGCGACATGGTCGGCGACGGCGTGGTGGAGGGACGATGAGACGGGCACAGACCACCACCGAGACCCTCCTGCTCATCAGCGTCCTGTGTGTCGCGATCGTGGGCGTCGCCTGGCTCTTCAGCGCGGACTTCATCGGCGGTATGAGGAACATGTCGGAAGGCGCTGGGGAAGCCTACGTCGATCCCTCTCGGGCGCCATAGTCCGGGACGTTAAGCCCCCGGGGTGGACGAGTACCTCGAAGAGCTGAAGCGCCAGCGCGCAGTTCGCCTGCTGGTCCCGCTCTTCTTCGTCTCCGGCCTCACCGCCCTGGTCTACCAGACCATCTGGGCCCGACAGCTGCAGCTGATCTTCGGCACTTCCCAGTTCGCCATCGCGACCGTGCTCGCTGCGTTCATGGCAGGGCTTGCCGCCGGGGGCTTCCTCATGGCGCGGTATGCGGACCGCGCCCAGCGGCCGCTGTTGATCTATGGCGCGCTCGAGATCTTCATCGGCCTCTATGCCCTGGTCTTCCCCAAGCTCCTCGATGCTGCCACGCCGCTCTACCTGGGCTTCTACGAGGCCGCTTCGCCCACGCCGCTGGTCTTCGCCGTCTTCCAGTTCCTCGTCATCGGCGTTCTGTTGCTGGCGCCGACGACCTGTATGGGTGCGACCCTCCCGCTGCTCGGGCGCTTCGTCACCGGGCGCGTCGGGGCCGCCGGCGATCGGATCGGTATGCTCTACGGCGTCAACACCTTCGGCGCTGTCGTCGGTATCGGCATCGCCGGGTTCTTCCTGCTGCCCGCTCTCGGGCTCGCCGCCACCACGGCCATGGCGGCCGTCGCGAACGTGGCCCTCGGGAGCGCCGCGATCGCCCTGTCCCGTTGGCACGGGGAGGGGCAGGTTCCGCACATCGAGCGTGACATCGAGACCGAGCCTTCACTCAGCCTCCGACCGGTGCTCCTGGTTGCGGTCCTCACGGGCTTTGCCGCGCTCGTCTACGAGGTCAGCTGGTTCCGGCTCATGGGTCTTGTCCTGGGAGGCAGCACCTACGCCTTCTCGGTGATGCTGCTCGCCTTTCTCACGGGCATCGCAGGCGGGGGGTGGGCCGGTGGACCCATCGCGGACCGCCTGCTGCAGCGCCGGGGGCCTGGCGGACCACTGCTCGGGCTGGCCATCGTCCAGGCTGGGATCGCCGCGCTGACGTGGCTGATGATGCACCTCTACGAGGATCTGCCGTTTCTGTTCCTGGCGCTCTTCGACTCCGCCGAGCGCTACGACGCCTCCATGTTCCCCTTCAAGATCGGGCTCGCGGCCCTGGTCATGACACCACCGGCGTTGCTCATGGGTGCGAGCTTCCCGCTGATGGTCCGTGCCGTGGTCGGCGGGAGCGACGGCGCTCTCGGCAGGCCCGTCGGCCAGGTCTACGGCGCGAACACGCTGGGCTCCATCGCGGGTGCCTTCGCCGGCGGCTTCCTGCTGCTCCCCCAGCTGAACATCGTCGGCACGGTGCTGTCCGCCAACGGAGCGAACATCGCCGCGGCCCTCGTCGCCTACACCGCTGCGATGCACGCTGCGAGGAAGGTCTCGCGGAGCGCCCAGGCTGCATGGACAGTCACCGGCGTGGCGGTCCTGTGGCTCGCGGCGATGTTCCCGCCCAGCTGGAACCCGCTCTTGATGACCTCGGGCGTCTACAAGTACGCCTCGGAGCTCAGCGATCGCAGCCGCTCTGGGCTGATGGCGTTCGCGGTCGACGACTACCAGCTGCTCTTCTACGACGAAGGCCTCAGCACCGTCGTCACGGTCGCTCAGTCGAAGGTCAGCGGCAACATCTGGCTCGCCAACAACGGCAAGGTCGACGCCAGCACCACGGTCGACATGCCGACGCAGGTCCTCGTCTCCCACCTGCCCTTCCTCTTCGCCGATGAGCCCACCAGCGCCGTCGTCATCGGCCTGGCCAGCGGCATCACCCTGGGCTCGGTGACCCTCTACGAGGAGCTGGAGGAGATCCAGGTCGTGGAGCTCGAGCCCTCCATCGTCGAGGCCAGCCACTACTTCGACGACTACAACCATCGGCCGTTGGAGGATCCCCGCGTCGAGATGGTCGCCAACGACGGCCGAAACCACCTCCTGCTGCAGCCACCCGAGCGCTACGACGTGATCGTCGCCGAGCCCAGCAACCCCTGGCTCACCGGAGTCTCCAACCTCTTCACCCGGGACTTCTGGGTGATGGGCAGAGAGCGCCTCAAGCCCGGGGGTGTCTGGTCCCAGTGGGTGCAGCTCTACGGGATGTCGCCAGACGACCTGAGGAGCCTGTTGGCGACCTTCGCTGACGTCTTCCCGCACGTCCTTCTCTTCGCGACCATCGAGGACGCCGACCTGGTCCTCCTCGGCAGCGAGGATCCGCTCGTCCTCTCCGTCGAGGGAGCGCGCCGCTTGCTCGACGATCACGCCGGGGTCGCAGCCGAGCTCCGGCTCGTGGGCATCAAGAGACCCCACGACGTGCTCACCTTCTACCAGTTCGGGCGGGAGGAGATCCTGGAGGTCGCCGGGGACGTCGAGTTCAACACCGACGACAACATGCGCGTCGAGTACTCCGCCCCCCGCCACCTGCACTCGGAGACCAGCCAGGAGAACTTCCTGCTCCTGCTGCCGAAGTCCCGGTCTGCCGAGATCGACGGGGTCGAGGACAACATCCTCCTCGCAGAGGCCTACGGGCGCCGCGGCGAGAACGTCCGCGCCCTGGTCTGCCTCAAGCGCATCACGGACGTCGATCCCGAGCACGAAGAAGCCGTGGCGCTGACCAGGAAGTACGCGGAGAAGCTCGCCGAGGAGCTCGGAGAGCTCTAGCAGGCTGCTGAAGAACGTCCTGGTCGGCCATCGGCCGCCGCCAGCGGCGACGGCCGCCCCTACGGGCTCCTCGGTTGCTTGCCTCGGCAAGCGCCCTCGTCGTACGTCCAACCAGCACTCGCCTCCGCCGTCGTGGCCTCGGGAGCCTTCTTCA
>PVBE011743220.1_pt1 | contig 53642 bp, 36 predicted proteins | sample 1631181 | NCBI WGS metagenome assembly PVBE01 (sample SAMN08397723, study PRJNA350692) | Marine metagenome, whole genome shotgun sequencing project. | isolation source: water | place: Pacific Ocean | collected 2012-04
CTACGCGTATCCAAGTGCGCCATGGCGCGCACCCTCAACCGCTGCGCTTGACCCGCGGGAAAACCGTCGAGCGTTTGACGATGCCATAGGCGAAGCTCGTGTCGATCGCCGCGATTCCGGCAATGGGGTGCAGTTTGGACCCGCTTGATGCCGGGCATGCCACCCGGCTGATGATCCGCCTCAAGCGTGATGTCTTTCCGATGCTCGGCAAGTTGGCACTGTCCGCCATTTTGTCAGGCGAGATGTATTTCTGCCCTGGTGTCTGTCACTGCCAAACAACTGGAAAAGTCTCGAAACCTCGAACCCGGGACGGCTTGTTCGGTTCCTATATATGGATCATTATTCCACATAGCGACTCGTAAGATGTCGGGCAGGGTGGAGAGATGTATGCGGAAGTGGCTGATCAAGCACGGGTGCACTGCGGCGGTTTCGCTTATCGGAACGACGGCGATGACGGCGATGCCTGTCATGGCGCAGCGGCAGATCGAGGCGTTGGACCGGGGACTGGTGGTGGTCCCGGCCAATGGCGGCGGTAATCTGGTCAGCTGGCGGATCGCCGCCAACGATGCGGCGAACACCGGGTTCAACCTCTATCGCGGTTCGACTCTGCTCAATTCCAGCCCGATCACCGACCGCAGTAACTTCGTCGACACGGCCGGATCGTCGAGCTCCACCTATACCGTTAGGGCGGTCGTGAACGGTGGGGTGGGCGCAGCGACACCGGCCGCATCAGTTTGGAGCGCGGGCTATCTCTCGGTCCCGATCCAACAACCGACGGGCGGGACGAGCGGCAATTCGTATTATACCTATGCCGCGAACGATGTGAGCGTCGGCGATCTCGATGGCGATGGCCAATATGAGATTGTGCTGAAATGGGAACCGACCAACGCCAAGGACAATTCGCAGAGCGGCTATACCGGCCCGGTCATCATCGATGCTTATAAGCTGAATGGCGCGCGGCTATGGCAAATCAATCTAGGCCTAAATATCCGCGCCGGGGCCCATTACACCCAGTTCATGGTGTTCGACTTCGACGGGGACGGCAAGGCGGAGGTCATGATGAAGACCACCGATGGCGTGCACGATGGACAGGGGACCGTTATCGGCAGCGCGTCGGCCGATTATCGCAACAGCAATGGCTATATTCTGTCCGGTCCCGAATATTTGACCGTCTTCAACGGGCAGACCGGTGGCGCGATGGCGACGATCAACTATAACCCGCCGCGCCACCCTGATACCCAGTCGCCCACCTCGGCCCAGCTGAACCAAGTCTGGGGGGATGGCTATGGCAACCGCGTCGATCGTTTCCTGGGCGCCGTCGCCTACCTGGACGGGCAGCGGCCGACGGCGGTGTTTGCGCGTGGCTATTACACCCGCACCACGCTTTGGGCGGTCGACTGGCGGGGTGGCAAGGTGACTCAGCGCTGGTTCTTCGACAGCGACACGGCGGGTAGCCAGTATCGTGGGCAGGGCAATCACAATCTGTCGATCGCCGATGTCGATGGCGATGGCCGTGACGAGATTATCTATGGCGCGATGGCGCTGGACGACAACGGCACCGCATTGTGGACCAGCAATCTCGGTCATGGCGACGCGATGCATGTGTCCGACCTGATCCCGTCGCGTCCAGGACTCGAGCGTTTCGGCGTTCATGAGCAGGTCGGGTCGAACGGTGGGATCGGGTCGGCGATGTTGGATGCGCGGACCGGTGAGCGGATCTGGACGACTGGCGCGAGTTCGGACACGGGGCGCGGCCTGGCGATGGATATCGATCCGCGCCATGCCGGAGCAGAGGCTTGGGCGTCGAACAACAATAATCTCTACAGCGCAACCGGCAGTGTGATCGGCACCAAGCCGCCATCGGCCAATTTCGGCATCTGGTGGGATGGTGATCTGCTCCGCGAATTGCTCGATCGCGGCAATATCGACAAGTGGAACTGGATCGCCGCGACCACTACGCGGCTGCTGACCCCATCGGGCACGACCAGCATCAACGGCACCAAGGCCAATCCGTCGCTGTCCGCCGATATCCTGGGCGACTGGCGCGAGGAACTGATCTTACCGACGAGCGACAACAGCGCGCTGCGTATCTACGCCACGCCCTATCCGACCAGCTATCGGCTGAAAACGCTGATGCACGATCTGGTCTATCGGTTGGGCGTGGCATGGCAGAACACGTCGTACAACCAGCCGCCGCATACCAGCTACTTCCTGGGCGACGGCGTGGACCTGTCGGGCCGGTGAGAATGGCGGCGGTGCGGCGTTATGCAGGGCTGCTTTTCATCGCGGCCCTGATCCTCGCGGCCATCCTCTGGTTCGTAACGAGGAATGGGGATCGTCCGGCAACTGATGCCATCGAGACGGTGACGGTGCGCAGCGTCCCGTCCGCGCCCCGCCCTGCGGGACCGGCTCCCGCCGCCAAGCCCCTGCTTGAGCCCCCGACGGCACCATCGTTGCCCGGCGCCGTTCCGGCCACTTCGGACAGCTTCGTCGGTGAGTGGAGGACCGCGCGGGGTGAGCGGTTACATGTCACAACCGCTGGAAATGATCGCTACAGCGTGACGCTGAACGACGAGCGTTATGACGGCATCCTGAAAGACGGGCATTTGCATTTCACGCGCGGCATTGACGGCGACTGGCTCCAGATGATGGAGAATGAACCCTGTCTGATGCTGGGGAGTGGAACACGCTTCTGTCGGTTGGGGCGCTGATCGGTCATCGCTTGCCAAATGGTGGGGCAGGGCGCTGGACTATCAGTATGGCTTTGACGCCTCTTACCGTCTCCCATATGGTGGATAATAGTTCCATTATACGGAGAGGATGGCGATGATCGGCTGGAGCCGCAGGGCATTCCTGATGTCGAGTTCGGCCGCTTTGGTCATGCCCCTGCGGAACGCGGCCGCAGCCCCACTGGCGGAGGCGCGGCGCGATGCGGCCGGATCGACCGGAACGGCGACTTGGCTTGATGGCGCTCCGCCAGAGCAGCATGAGGGCATGACCTGGGGGCAGCCCTGGCCTCGCGGTACGGCCATTGCGCGTGATTATCGACTGGCGTCGGGTGACGCTCTTCAGAGCTGGCCGCTGGCGTGGTGGCCGGACGGATCGATCAAATGGACCGGCCACGCGGTGCCGGCCGATGCGGCGCGAGCCGATGGACTGCGGATCGAGCCGGGGCGGGGGCGGCCATCGGCCAGCACGGTGCAGGTCCGCGAAACATCCGATGCGCTGACCGTCATCGTCGGCGACACCATTTGGACGGTCGGGCGGCAAGGGGTGGCGATCATCCGTCAGGCGACGACGGGCGGGACCGTCGTGATGCGAAACGTCGGACTGACCGCCACGGCTCTCGACCGTTCGGAGGATGACGGTGAAGACCCGGCGCGGTTGTTTCGGTATGCAGGGCGGATCGATCGCGCGGTGATCGAACAAAGCGGGCCGATCCGCGTCGTGATCCGCGTCGAAGGACGGCACGAAGGGGAGGGCGAGCAATGGCTGCCCTTTTCGCTCCGCCTCTATTTCCATGCCGGGGCGGCATCAGTGCGGATCGTCCACAGCCTGATCTTCGACGGCGATCCCGCACGTCGGTTCATCCGGGGGCTGGGCCTGCAAGGCGATGTGCCGATGCGCGATGCACTGGTCGATCGGCATGTCCGCTATGCCGGACAGGATGGCGGATTGTGGGCAGAGGCTGTCCGGCCGCTGACAGGGTTGCGCCGCGATCCCGGCAAGGCGTTTCGCCAGGCGCAGACCGAGGGACGGCCCGTCCCACCGATCGCGACCATGGCACCCGCCGTGCGCGACAAGCTCGACTATATTCCGGCCTGGGGCGATTTCCGCCTGCGCCAGCCCAATGCCGACGGCTTTGCAATCACCAAGCGGACCGGGGCGGGGCATGGCTGGATCGACGTGGATGGTGGCGCACGGGCGGCTGGTCTGGGCTATATCGGTGGGGCGGGGGGCGGCGCTGCCTTTGCCATGCATGATTTCTGGCAGCGCTGTCCGGTGGGTCTGGACGTGACGGGGGCGACGGGCGACATGGCGCGCTTCTGCCTGTGGTATCATGCGCCCGACGCCCCGGCGATGGACCTGCGCTTCTACCACAACACGATGGGTATGGCCGACTATGCCCATCAGAATCTCGGCCTCGATATTACCTATGAGGATTATGAGCCGGGTTGGGGGGAGGCGACCGGGATCGCCCGGACGACCGAGTTCCGGCTCTGGGCGCTGCCTTCCACCCCGCCGCGCGAGCGGCTGGCCCAGATGGCGGCACAGGTTGCCGCCCCCCCGCGCATCGTACCCACCAATGCCGCGATCCATGCCGCCGGAGTCTTCGGCATCTGGAACCCGGCCGGTCCTGTCGGGCCGGGACTGCGCGGCATGGTCGAAGCCCGGGCGGCCCGAGAGCTGGATTTCTACATCGGGCAGGTCGATCAGCGGCGCTGGTACGGGTTCTGGAATTATGGCGACGTCATGCACAGCTATGACGACGACCGCCATGTCTGGCGCTACGACATTGGCGGTTTCGCCTGGGACAATAGCGAGCTGTCGACCGATCTCTGGCTCTGGTACGCCTATCTGCGCACCGGCCGTGCCGACGTGTTCCGCATGGCGGAGGCCATGACCCGGCATACGAGCGAAGTCGACGTCTATCACCTCGGCCGTTTCAAGGGATTTGGCACGCGCCACGGCGTGCAGCATTGGGGGGACAGCTCGAAACAGCCGCGCATTTCCAATGCCGCGTTCAAGCGCATCTTCTATTATATATCCGCCGACGAGCGTTGCGGCGATCTGATGCACGCCCTGGTCGATTGCGACCAGACGCTGCGCCATGTCGAGATCGGTCGCAAGGTCGAGGCGCGCGTGGGCGGTGCGGCGCCGCCCGGGGGAACCGGCGCGGTCGTCGCGGACAAGCCGTTGCCGCCGGGGCAGGTCTTCGTTCAGTTCGGCACCGTCTGGGGACCACTGGTCGCCGCCTGGATGACCGAGTGGGAGCGCACGCGCGACACACGCTGGCGCGACCGGATCGTGGCCGGAATGCAGTCGCTAGCCGCCTTGCCCAAACAATGGTTCGCGGGCGGGGCGCCCTTCGACCTGGCGTCCGGGCGCTTTATCGGCGGCGGAGACCATGTGAGCATGAGCCATCTGAACGGCGTGTTCGGGGTGTTCGAGACCATGGCCGAGTTGCTCGAATGGGTCGATGTGCCCGCCTATCGCGAAGCCTGGCTCGACTATTGCGCCTTCTACAATGCGCCCGAGGCGGCGTTCCGCGCGAAGACGGGCGAGCCCGGCAAGGGGCGGGGACTGACCCAGGCGCATTCGCGCTACACCGCCTATGCCGCCGTCCAGCGGCACGATCCGGCCCTTGCCCGTCGTGCCTGGGCCGAGTTTACCGGAGCGGGGGATCGTGCCGGACGCGACCAGCGGCGCGGGCCGACGAAGATTTTGCCGCCCGCTGTACTGAAGCCGGTCGATGAACTGGCCGACGTCTCGACCAACGATGCCGCGCAATGGGGGCTGGCGGCGACCGCCAATCTGGTGTTGCTGGCACCCTTGCTGGAGGGGAGCCTATGATCCATACCCTGGTCGCACTGGCCGTGGTGGCGACACCTGTGGCGTCGCAAGCCGATGCGTTCCGGGGCAACGACCTGTCCCGCTGGCGGATCGAGGCGGAGCCGGGGGCACGGATTTCCGCTCGAAACGGCGTCCTCGATATCGATGCCGCGGACGGTGTGACCCTATGGTACGCCCGCGCGCTGACCGGGCCGTTGGCGATCGACTATGAGGTGATGGCGGTGCAGGCGGGTGGACCGCATGACGCGGTCAGCGACGTCAATGCCTTCTGGATGGCGCGTGACCCGTCGGTATCCGGCGGCTCGGTCCTGTCGCGCCCGCGCGATGGGCGGTTCGCCAGCTATGATGGGCTGGAAACCTATTATGTCGGCATCGGCGGCAATCGGAACACGACCACCCGCATGCGCCGCTATGTCGGACGGGCAGGGGACCGGCCGCTGCTCCCCCAGCATGACCTGGGAGACAAGAGGGCGATGCTGGTGCCCAATCGCTGGATGCATATCCGCTTGATCGCGAACGGAAACGAGATTGCGGTCGAGCGCGATGGGCGGCGGTTGTTCGCGATGCACGACCCGGCACCCTATCGCCAGGGCTGGTTCGGCCTGCGCACGACGCGGAGCCATTTGCGGGTGCGCAATATACGGATCACGCCGCTCGCCCGATAACAATGATGGCCGGATCGGCGTCGATCCGGCCATCCTTGCCTTAGAACTTCACATTGACCCCGGCAAAGAAACGCTGGCCGGGATAGAATACTTCGGATGTCCCGATATTCTTGATATAGGTGCGGCCGAACTCCTTGTTGATGTTCTGCATTTCCATGAATAGGCTGTAATGCCACTGCGGGAAGCGGAACGTCACCTTGGCATCGAGATAGCCTTCGCCCTTGCGATAGATAGGCAGGTTGCCATTGTTCGCATCGGCCACCGTCTGCAACCAGTCTGACCGGAAATTATAGGCCAGGCGGGCATTCAACCAGCCCTTGTCGTAGAAGATGCTGGCATTGTACGTCCATTTCGACAGGCCCGGATAGTCGTTCAGCGGCTGGCCGGTTGCGCTATTGGTCAGGTTGGTGCGTAGCGCACGGGCATAGGTCATGTTCGCGCTAGCACCCAAGCCGTCGAACGGAGCGGGCAGGAAGGTGAAAGCGGTCTGCGCGCTCGCCTCGATCCCGTCGAGCAGTGCGCCAAAGCCGTTTACCGGCTGGCGCACGGTATAGGTTACGCCGTCCTGGAACAGGTCGACGCCCGAGCGTACGATGTTTTCGATGACGAAGCTGTTCTCATACTTCTTGTAATAGCCCAGGCTGACCAGCGTGTCCTTGTTGGGATACCAGGCAAGGTTCACCTCCCACTGATCGGCGCGGTAAGGTTGCAGCGCCGGGTTGCCTGCGGAACAGGCACTGTCCGCGGCGGCGATGGTCAGATCGTCGAGGCAGTTGATGTTGGGGACGAGATTGGTCGGCTTGGGGCGGGCCATGTTCTTGGCCCAGTTGCCTTGCAGAACGAGGTTGGGCGTGATCGCCAGCTGAAGGTTGAAGGTCGGCAGGATGTCGACATAATTATTGTCGAGCGACAGCTGCTGCGCACCGAGCACCACGGTTTCGGGCCGACCGGCCGCGTTCAGGCGTGTCTGGCGACGGATATTGGTCCCGGTTCCGACATCCTTGGTAAAGACATAGCGGACACCGGCATTGCCGGTCAGGCGCATGCCGAACACTTGCTGTTCGAAATTGCCCTGGACGTAGCCCGCCGCGATCGTCTCATTGATCTTCACCTGCGGGATTTGCGGCAAGCCGTTGGCCTGGCGTACCAGCGACTGGTTGAAGCCCGACAGGTCATAGAATTGCCCAAGGGTCTTCGGATCGAAATTGGCAAAGGCCAGGCGGGTCGGGATGGAGGACGGAATGCCTTGGATGCCTGTGAACATCGGCGCGCCACCGGTCGTCGTACCGAGCGCGCTGATGAGGTTGGCATATTCGTTGCGCGTCAGGAAATAGGTGTTGCCGATCGAGCGCTGCGGCACTGTCGCCGCATCGACGATCTGGGTGTTGTACGACACGTTCGCGCTCGTCTGATAGACGGCGGGCGTCGAACCCGACGCGGGCGTCAGCAAGCGGGAGCCGCCGCCCTGATAGGTGTAATAGTCCGCCCAGCGGAACTGGCCGCCAAAATCGATGCTCCGCAGCGGCCCCAGATCGGTGTCGTAGGTCCCGTCCAGTTTCAGCTGGTTCTCGCTATTGCCCTGATCGCTCGGACGATATTGGACGGTCGGGCCTGCGGGCATGACGTTTCCGGTCCGCGTGTAGTCGGTATAGATGCCCGGATCGGCGGGGTTGACGTTACTGGGATAGATGAAGACCGGTACGCCCAGGTCGTTGTTGCGATCGACCTGCATGCCAGCAATGCCGGTGCTGAGCGAAATCAGATTGGTGTTGCCGATCGTGCGCGATTCACTGCGCGAGGCAAGCCCCTTCAATCGCAGGCGGTCGACGTTCCATTCGAAACCGGTGATGTAGTAACGCGACTTTTGGTTGTACTGGAAGTCGCGGCGCTGAACGCCCAGAATGTTGGACGAGCCGTTATAGTTCGGTGCGGCCGCGGTGCCGATGTTCACCGAGTTGAGTGCCGTCGTATAGCTGGTGACGACATGGTTGGAATCGACGGTCGATGTGCCGTTCTGAATGACCGCCGTGTTCGGGGCCGCCAACTGGTAACGCTGGATGCGGCTCATATCGAGCGAATAGTTGACGTCCTGAAGCCGTTGGTCGCGGTTGTTCCATTGCACTTCGGCATAGGCGCGGAAATTGTGCGCAAACTCATACTGCGCCGTGATGTCACCGGACAGGCGCTTGTCGCGGCGCACGAGGTTGCGATAGCGCGGTGCGTACGGAGCCCAGTCATAGAATTGATTCTCGCAGGCGGCACGACGCGTCGCCGCGCTCTGGCTGGCCGTCGCGCCGACGCCGGAGCAGCTGGCAAAGCTGTTGAACGCGGAATAATTCGGATCGGCGACCGTCTTTTCGTTCGAACGGTCGAAGTCGGCGATGCGATTCCAGTTCGTGTTGCTGGCATAATCCTGCCGCGTGGTCACGTCGCTATAGGTGATGTTGGCCAGGACGCCGAGACCGTCGATCAGGAAATGGGGCGTACCCACCAGCAGGGTTGCACGGGGGCGCCAATCCTTGGTCGTTTCCAGATGCTGGCCGGACAGGTTGACCGTCGCCACCCCCTTTTTCAGTTCCAACGGCTTGCGCGTCTCGATCAGGACGGTGCCGCCCAGGCCGCCCTCGGTCAGCTTGGCCTGATAGCCTTTGTACACGTCGATCGACTTGACGAGTTCGGAGGCGAATTCACGGAAGTCGCCCGCGCGGGCTCCCAGCGCCGAGGACTGGCCGACGCCGTTGATCTCGACACGGTTGAGATCGGGCTCTACGCCACGGATCGAAATCTGATTGCCTTCGCCGAATTCGCGGCTGAGCTGGACGCCGGTGACGCGGGCCAGGCTGTCGCCGATATTCTTGTCGGGGAAGCTGGCGATATCATCGGCGACGATCGAGTCGACGACGGTACCCGCGTTGCGCTTGCGTGCGATGGCGGATTGCAGCGAGGCGCGTGTGCCGACGACGATGATGTCTCCGGCGCTCGCGCCGCCCAGTGGGTCGGAGGACTGGCTGCTTGTTCCGCTATTGTCGTTCTGGCCGTTTGCTTGGGTATTCTGCGCAAAGGCCGGGGTGCCCAGTGCCAGCCCGGCGGCCAGTACGCCCCAGGCTGATGTCCGCAACATGCCGCGCAGGAATGGCCGACCATGGACCTGATGCGATCCGGTGATGGCGACGAAACCGTTCATGGTGTCCTCCCTCTCGCCCCGGTGCCGCCGATGTGTCTCGGCTGACGGTTCTGGGGCCCCCTTACTGTGTAAAATTGTTGTATATGACCACAATGTGGAATGCAATCATATAGATTGGAATTTTCTTCGGGTTCGCTATTCTTGCCTCCGTCGTCGAAATGGCGCGGCAAGCAGCCGGAAAGACGGTGTTTTTGGAGAGGATGGCGGATGAGGAAGCGGACGGGACGGGCGCTACGCGGCGGTACCGCGTCATGGGTCGGGATCGCTGCTGCGATTCCCTTGATGGCGATGCCGCCCGGCGGGAACCGGCAGGTTGAAAGGCTGGATCGGGGCGTCGTCGCTGTTCCGGCCATGGGCGGCGGTGTGCTGGTCAGCTGGCGGTCGCTGGCGGCCGATGCTAAGGGGGTAGGCTTTGACGTCTATCGCGATGGTCGAAAGGTCACGGCGCGTCCCGTTATCGATTCGACCAATTTCCGAGACGCGGCAGGCACGCCGGCCAGTCGCTATGCGGTACGCATGGTCGTACCCGGGGCTGCTGGTGCATTGACGCCCGAAGCGCCGGTCTGGGCAAAAGGCTATCTGTCCATCCCGCTCGATCCGCCGCCGGGTGGAGTCACTCCTGACGGCCAAGCCTATGGCTATACCGCCAATGATGTGGGGATGGGCGATCTGGATGGTGACGGGCAGCCCGATCTGGTGCTGAAATGGGACCCGACCAACAGCCATGACAACAGCCAGGCAGGCTACACGGGGCCGGTCTATCTCGACGGCTATACGCTGGCAGGCAAGAGACTGTGGCGGATCAATCTGGGCATCAATATTCGGGCAGGCGCCCACTATACCCAGTTCCTGGTGCAGGATTTCGATGGCGACGGTCGCGCCGAGGTCGCGATGAAGACCGCCGACGGCACCATCGATGGCACCGGGCAGGTGATCGGCGATGCCAAGGCCGACTGGCGCGAACATGGCGGAGAGGTGCCGCAGGCGGACAAGACCGGTGCGCATGTGACGGCCGATGGGCGGATGGTCGCTAAGTTGGCCGGTCGTATCCTGACCGGGCCGGAATATCTGACGGTGTTCGACGGGCTGACGGGCCGCGCGCTGGCGACTGCGCCCTATGATCCGCCGCGTGGGCCGCGAAACGATCCCGGCTTTGCCCAGATGGCGAAGCTATGGGGTGATGCCTATGGCAACCGCGTCGACCGTTTCCTGGCGGGTGTCGCCTATCTCGACGGGCAGCACCCGAGCATGATCTTCGGGCGCGGCTATTATGCGCGCACCGCGATCGCCGCCTGGGACTATCGGAACGGCAAGCTGACCGAGCGCTGGCTGTTCGACACCGACCAGCCGGACAATCAGGACTATGTCGATCGCGGCAATCATCAGTTGAGCATTGCCGATGTGAACGGCGATGGGCGTGACGAGGTGATCTATGGCTCGATGGCGGTCAGCGCCGATGGCAAGGGGCTATGGACGCAGCCGCTCTACCACGGCGATGCGATGCATGTCGGCGACCTCGATCCCACCCGGCCGGGGCTGGAGAAGTTCGGTGTGCATGAGCAGATCGCGCATAATGGCGGGATTGGCTCGGCGCTGCTCGACGCGCGGACCGGCGAAATTCTATGGACCAAGCCCGCCAAGACGGACACGGGCCGCGGCCTTAGCGCCGATATCGACCCGCGTTATGTCGGCGAGGAAATGTGGGGGGCGAACCAGCCCGATCTCTACGACGTGCACGGCAAGGCGATCGGACCGCATCCCAAGGCGACCAACTTCGCGATATGGTGGGACGGCGACCTGCTTCGCGAACTGCTCGACGGCACGACCATCTCCAAATGGAACTGGAAGACGGGCAAGGCCGAGCCGCTGCTGGTCGCGCAAGACGCGGCGTCGAACAACGGGACCAAGGCGACGCCAGCGCTGCAAGCCGACCTGATCGGCGACTGGCGCGAGGAGGTGGTGTGGCGGAGCGCCGACAATCGCGAGTTGCGTATCTACGCCACGCCGTGGCCGACGACGCATCGGATCACGACGCTGTTGCAGGACCCGGTCTATCGCGCGGGAATTGCGTGGCAGAACACGGCCTATAACCAGCCGCCGCATACGGGCTTCTACCTGGGCATGACCAAGCCGTCCGACACACCGGAGTGAGACGCGAGGCGCAGCCCAGTCAGAGGACTGGGTTGCGTCCCCAGAGCTGATCGTAACGCCAGCCCGACAGGTCCTCGACCACCTCGCGCGTGTGGGGGCTGGCCGGTTCGCGTTCGCCCGCGCGGAGCCGCTCGATCTCGTCCATCAGCACCGCATGGGACGCAGGATCGAGCCGGAAGCGCAGCGACACCCACAGACCGAAGGCCAGCAGCGCCAGCGTACCCCCGACCATGACGATGACGATCGCATGGACGGTCTGCGCCGACTGGCTGGTCGCGCCGGTTACGAAGCCCGAGGCTTGCAGAATTTGGCCGACCAAGATGAGCGCCGCCGCCTGCGACATCTTACGCACGAAGGTCATGACCCCGGCAAAGGCCCCCTCGCGGCGGCGGCCGGTGACGATTTCGTCGACATCGGCCATGTAGTTATAGGTCGCCCAGGGAATATAGTTGAGTGCCCCGCGACCCAGTCCGGCAAACGCCACGGGCAGCACAAAAATCCAGCCGCTTGCCCCTTGTCCGGTCCACCACAGGCCAAGGAACAGCAGCACGCCGAGCGCAAAGCTGCCCACCGCAATTCGATACGCGCGCGCGGGGGAAGCACGCAGCGCGAAGTTGATGGCCAGCAGAACCGCGACCGTCTGCACGGCATAGGTCAGCCCCGCCAGGTTCGACACCGCCAGCGTCGTGCCGCCCAGCGCGAAGACGACGAAGTAGGCGAAGGCCGCATTGAAGATGTCCTGACTGATATAACCGCCCAGATACATGCCCAGATGCAGCCGGAACGCGCGGATGCGCAGCGTCGAGAAGAGGTTGCGATACAGGTCGCGGATCGCGGCCAGCGGCGTCATACGTTCCTTCGCCAAGGCCACGGTTTCTGGCGAGCGCCGGCGCTCCCAGCTGAACAGATAGAGCATCGTCGCCGAGAGCATGAACAGCAGGGAAAACAGGATGCCCATGTACAGGTATGTGTCGGGCGAGTCCTTGCCCAGATGCTCGATCAGACGGCCCGGTAGGATGGCGGCGAGAATGGCCGAAATCTGCCCGCACATGATCCGCCAACCGGCGAACTTGGCCTTGGTCCGGTAATCGCTCGCCATCTCGGCGGCCAGCGTCTCGAACGGAATGATCTCGAGCGCATAGACCAGCTCGAACAAGACATAGGTGACGAGGTAGAACCAGAAGCTCTGGCCCGACACCCACATGATCGCAAAGGACGGCAGCAGCGGGATGGCGGCGAGGATGAACGCCCGTCGCCGCCCGAACCTGCGGCCGGCCCAGGTGTTGCCGAACCGGTCGGAGATATAGCCGATGGTTGGGCTCGCCACCGCGTCCAGCACGCGGGCGATGCCGAAAATCAGCGTCGCCTGCGCCGCCGACAGGCCGCAAAAGGTGGTGTAGAAGAACAGCACCCAGGTGCTGATGACCGCCATCGACCCGGCGCCGAGGATGTCGTTCGATCCATAGGCGGCGAAATTGTACCAGCGGACCGGACGGGCGGGGGTGATGGCGGCGGTGGACATCAGATGTAGGTCCGCAGGAATTCGCCGAGCGCGCAGATCGCGAGGCTCTGGCCGTACGGCATCGAGGTCAGCGCGATGTCCTTGTAGAACTGCATCGTGTCGCCCATCGCGGTGCCAAAGCTGACCTGCTTCAATTCGCCTTTGTCGTCGATATTGGCGAGGATGGCGCGGATCGCCTTGATGCCGACCGCTTCGTAGTGGCGTGGCAGGTATCCTTTCCGTACGGCCTTCAGAATGCCATAGGCGAAACCGGCGGTCGCCGACGCTTCAAGATAGCTGGTCGGATCGACGATCAGCGTGTGCCACAACCCACTCTCGTCCTGATGCTCAGCCAACGTCTTCACCTGCGCGGCTAACGTGTCGACCAGGAAAGTGCGGAAGGCGTCGCCCGGTTGCAGGGCGAGCATCTCAATGATCTCGGGGATCGCGATCGTGACCCAGCAATTGCCCCGCGCCCACAATGCGCCCGCGAAATTGTGACGGCCGTCGAAGGTCCAGCCATGATACCAAAGGCCCGTCTGGCGATCGAACAGGTACTTGATGTGGATCAGGAACTGGCGCTTGGCCTCCTCGATATAATGCGGTCGATCGAGGATCTGGCCGATGCGGGCCAAGGGCAGCACGCTCATCATCAGCGTGTCGTCCCACATTTCCTGCGGATTCTCGTCGTTGAAGACAATGTGCTGGAAGCCGCCTTCCTCGGTCTTGGGCAGGCCGTCATCCGCCATCAGCCATTCGGCCCAGATGTCGAGATAGGGCAGGTAGGTCTGGTCGCCGGTTTGCTCGTACAGGTTGGCGAGCGTCAGGAAGGGCGACATGGTGTTGATGTTCTTGGTCGGCGTGCCCGCGGCGAAGCGGTCCTCGAACCATTTCAGCATCACGTCCCAGGCGGCCTCGTCGCCGGTCTGCTCCCAATAGCGGTACAGGCCGAACAGACCGATGCCGTGGGTCCATTCCCAGTCGTTCCACCCCTTGGTGTCGATGACGCGACCGTCCTCCAGCCGGAGCAGGAACTCGCCGGTCTCGTCTTTGATGTTGACGAGGTTGTCGATCAGCTTGGCGATCTGCGCCGTCACCTCGGCGCGGGGGATGTCGTGATTGAGGGCTGCCACGGGAAAGGGTCTCCGTAAGGATCAGGGGGTTGGATAGAGGTCGCGATAGGCGGGGGCGGCCACGTCAGTGACCGCGACGCCACCGCGTGCGTGATGGAGGGTGACGAGCTTGACCGGCTCGATCGCGTTGCCGGGCGCACCGTCGCTGGTGACGGCCAGCGCCAGCGTATTGCGGCCGCGATGATGCAGGATGCCGTCCGGGATCGGGAACACGCGTTGCGGCCCGACATTGGCGACGAACTGGCCCATGTTCCAGCCGTTGACGAAGATCAGCACGCGGTAGCGGCTGGGCGAGCGCGGCGTCTTGGGATCACCGATCTGGACGCCGATCGTTGCGTCATCGCCCCTGGGCACGGACAGGTCGAAGACGGTGCGATACCAGCTGGTGCCGGTATAGGGCTTGGCGTCGGCTAGCTTGAGCGACGGCCATGCGCCGTCGGGGAAGCCCGGCAGCGTCCAGCCCATGCGCTCGCCATACAGACCGCCATTGTTGCTCGGGCCTCGCGCGACGTCCTTAAGCTCTTCGCCGCCCGCACGGCCCTGGATTTTCCACGCGATCGGCACGGCAAAGCTGTCGCCGCCCGGCCGCGCGAGCGAGACGGAGATCAGCCCGCGCGGTTCCTTGTGTGCGTCGTCGACGTCGAGGTCCCAGTTGTGACCGTTCACCCGCACCATCGCCGCCAGCACATGCTCGCCGGGGGCCTGTGCCTCCCGGGGCAGGGCGAATTCCGCGACGCCGGTCGTGATCGGCCGGGGCAGGCCGCCCGCCAGCTCGTGCTGGCCGATCAGCTTGCCGTCGAGGAACAGCTGAAGCATGCCGGCACCGCCCGCGCCGTAATGGACGGTCACGGTCTGCGCGTCCGCAGAGCCGGTGAAGCGGCCGCGATACCAGACGTCGCCGTCGTGGAAGCCATAGGAGTCCGCGCCGAGATTGGGCTGGCCGGTCGGCGGGCGTATGGTTGCGACGTTGCGCGCCGTGCCCGCCACGGTCCAGCTAGCATCATCGAAATTGGTCCGCGCTTCGGGCGAACCCTCGGCATAGCGCCACGTCGCCGCCATCAGGTCGGGGAGGGCCAGAGCCTGGGGCGCGGGCAGGGGGCGGCGGGCGATCAGGCTGTCGCTCGCCGAGTGGGTGACGGGCACCGCCTGTCCGTTCCAGCGGACCGACCGGATCGGTCCCCAGACCTCCAGCGGAGTGGCGGTTTCGGTATCCCCTGTCAGATACAGCGTCGCGCCCTGCACGGTGGCGTGGCGGACGAGTGCGGGGCCGCGTTCCAGCAGGCCGTCCTGCCGGAAGAAGCTCTGTCCCGCCGCAACGTCGCCGATCAGCAGCAGCAGCGGGGCACGACCGCCGCCCTCGATCCGCACGCGGGCGAGGCCGCGATGGGTATAGGTCAGGCGCAGGTTACCCTTGGCGGCATCGAAGGCACTCGAAACTTGCCCGTCGATCACGGTGACCTTAGGCGGGCTCGTATAGCGCAGCACAGTTTCGCCCGGCTCACCCGCACGACCATAGAACAGCGCGATATCCTCCGTGCCGTGGCGGATCGTCGTCTGCAATTCTGAGGTCGAATAGACCAGCCGCTGGCGCTCGAGATTGACACCTGCGACCAGCAGCTTGGCGTCGCGGCCATGGAGTTCGCTGGCGAAGCTGTAGCGGCCATCGGGCAGGTCGGCGGTGATGGTGAAGCGCGCATCGCCGGTCGCGTTGGACGGCTTGGGCGCGACGAACAGCAGGCGCGCGTCGGTGTCGGGGTTGCGGTCGTGATAGACCTGCACCGCATCGCTGCCGCTGATCGCCACGGGCGGTGCTTTCTCCAGCCGGGCGAGATCGGGCACCGCTTGCAGGAACTGGCCGATCTGCTTCAGCTCCAGCGCCTTGGGTCGCAGGTTGCGCGCCTCGTCGATCGCCGACCCGTAATCGTAGGAGGTGTAGACAACCGGCGCGGGCAGCCAGCCCCAACTCGTGCCGCCATAGCCCATATAGATGCTCTGGATCGCGATGCCGTTGGCGATGTTCGTGCCGTAGAACACGCGCTGATATCCGCTGCCGCGCTGGATCGCGTTGCACGGATACATGCCGTTCGATCCCCAATAATCGAACCAGCCGCCGCCGAACTCCGCGATGAAACCGGGGGTCTTCGGCGAAGCGCTGGCGCCGCCCCTCGCGCCGCCGGGGCCGTACAGGCCCCAGTCAGGGGCGGGGGCGCCCTTGGTCGGCTTGTTGTCGACGCCGCACACGCCGCCGGGATAACCGTCGAACGCGTAGAGCTCCTGTGGCCCCGGCACGGTCAGCGGCACGTCGGAGCTCTTGGGCACCCAATAGCCGTTGCGGCCCTGGTCATTGTGGAACATCGGCACGGTGATCCCGTCGGCGCGGGCCTTGTCGTACAGATGCTGCATGTAGCGCGACTGTGCTGGCGTGGTCAGCGCCAGTTCGTTCTCGATCTGGTGGAGGATGACGGTGCCGCCCCGCCCTAGCTGATGACGCGCGATAATCGGGTTGATCCGGTCGAGCCATTCGTCGACCGCTGCGAGATATTCGGGATCGTCGGTGCGCGCCTTGCCCGGCTGATTGACCAGCCAGCCCGGAAAGCCGCCGCGCGACAGCTCGGCATTCACATAGGGTCCGGCGCGGGTGATGACATACAGCCCTTCCTCCTGCGCCATGGTCAGCACGCGCTCAACGTCGCGGATGCCAGTGAGGTCGTAGACGCCTTTCTTCGGGCTGTGAAAACCCCAGTCGATATAGATGGCGACGGTGTTGAAGCCGCTGGCCTTCATCTTCTGCAGGATGTCGCGCCACAGATCGGGCGAGGGCAGGCGGAAGGGGTGGAATTCGCTCGACCAGATCAGTGTCGGCTTACCATCGATGCGCAGCGAATAGCGGTCGTAGGTGACGCGCGGGGGCGGTGGCGTGGCTTGCGTCGTGCCCGCACTCGCCAACAGCAGGGCGGCGAGAACGCTCATGCCAGATAGAACATCGGGGTCAGCGGTGCCTCGACCGGGCGGTTGTCCGGGCCGACCTCCATCAGATCGGCCATATAATCCCACCAGCGCTGCATGACCGGCTGGCCGGGCAGTGTGTCGCGCGTGTCGTTGGGATGGAGCCGGAGCACGGCGAACAGTGCGTTCGTCTCTTCGTCGAGGAATATGGAATAATCGTGGATTCCCGCCTCGCGCAGGGCCTCGGAAAGGTCGGGCCAGATTTCGTCGTGGCGGCGGCGATATTCCTCCGCCATGCCGGGCTTGAGCATCATGCGGAAGGCGATGGGCTGGCTCATGCTTCGTCTCCGGGAATATTGAGGCCGTGGCGGTGGGCGAAGGTCGCGAAGCGCGCGAGCCACGGGTGGGGCTTGCCGTCGGGGCCGATCAGGCGGGGGCCGTGGCCGCCGGTCTCGACGATGTGGAGTTCCGCGGGGCGGGGCAGCGCGTGGACCGCCTGGAACATCGCGATGCTGTTGGCGACCGGCACGACGGGATCGTCGGCGGCATGGCCGAGGAAGGTCGGTGGCATGTCAGCGGGCAGGTTCAGCTCGGCGGAATAGCGGGCGGCGGTCGTGGCGTCGGGCGCGCGCCCGAGCAGTTCGCGTTTCGACTGACCATGGGCGAAGCTCTCGGTCATCGTGATGACCGGGAAGAGCAGGCCGACGGTCTTGATCGTCGTCGGCTGGCTGTCCGCCGTGTCGACCGGATTATACGTCTCAAGCGCCGACCGGGATGCTAGCCGCGCCGCGAGATGTCCACCGGCCGAAAAGCCCATCGCCGCCACATTGGTCGGGTCGATGCCCCATTCCCGCGCGCGCGAACGGATGACGCGCAGCGCGCGCTGGGCGTCCTGCAAGGGCGCATCGGGGCCAGCCGCCCATCCGTCATGCGGCAGGCGGTAGAGCAGGTCGAAGGCGGTGACGCCCCGCGCCGCAAACCAGCGCGCGACCGGCGACGGCGCGCGCCCGACCGCAACGCGAGCATAGCCACCGCCGGGGATAAGCAGCACCGCCGCGCCGGTCGGCTTCGTCGCGGGGCAGACGGTCAACATCGGCGTCGCGACATGTGGCCAGGCGATATTATCGGCCGGCCCATTGGGTGAGCGCAGCACGAAATCGTCCACCACCGGCGGACCAGGCATACCCGGCGGCGTGGCGGGCCAGATCGGAAAGCGGCTGGCGGCGGGGGCCGCGATGGCCACGCGCGGCGTCGCGGCCAGCGACAGTCCGGCGGCGATCAAGGTGCGTCGGTCGAGCGTCATGGTCAGTTCCCTGCCGGTCGTTCGCTGCTGGTCGTCATGCTCGCCGCCAGGCGAAAGCTCTCCGGTGCGGGCGGCTGGCCGGGGTCGAAGGGCGGCAGGTCGCTGCGCACGAAGCGGGCGAGCGACGGCACCGCCCGCATCCGCTCGGCAATGTCGCGGGCCAGCACCCATGCGCCGTAATTGTCGTGATGCGTCGCGTCGCGTCCGCCATCGTTGAAGGCGAGTGGCGCACGTGCCGGTCCCAGCGCCTCATAGAAACGGATCGAATCGACGTTAAGGTCGATCACCGGCACATGTTCTTCGGCCCCGACCGCGCGGACGGCGGCGGGATAGTCGCCCAGCGTCGGCTTGATATGACCATCGACCGTCCATTGCCGTCGTTCCGGCGAGGTAATCAAGATTGGCGTCAGGCCGCGCCGGCGCAGCTCGGCAATATAGGTGCGTAGATAGGTACGATAGGTCGTCGCGGCCTCTACATAGGTCTGCGGCCACTGCGTTTTCTGGTCGTTGTGCCCGAACTGGATCATTGCGAGATCGCCGGGCTTTGCGCTCGCCAGCACCTTGTCGAGCCGCAGCTCGGTCAGGAAGGATTTCAGCGTCTCGCCCGACTCCGCATGGTTGGCGACCGCGACGGTCGGTGACAGGAAGGCTGGCAGCATCTGCCCCCAGCTGGCGGCCGGTTCGGCAGGCTGGTCCGTCACGGTGGAATCGCCCAGCAGGAACAGTGTCGGCACTTCGACAGGTGCGATCGTGACATGGCGCAGGGCCGGCGCAGCACCGAGAATTTCCAGCGTCAGCCGGTCGTCCCAGTTGCGCGACCCCAGCTCGCGTGGCTTCAGCCGCACCGCGCTTCCCCCCGGCGCGTTGGCGGGCGGGGGGCTAAGGGCGGGCGTGCGCACATTCACGATGAAGCGCCGTGTTACGATTTCGCCCGGCCGGGTGTGCACCGCGTCGAGCATCAGGCGACGGCTTTCGGCCTTGATCGTGGTCTCGGTCGTGCGGACGGGGTCGCCCAGACTCACGGTGACCGCGTAATTGCCCGGCGGCACCGCGACCGAGAACAGGTGCGGATCACCCTCGAACCCGTGATCGCCGTCGAAGCGATGACCGGCTTGCGCGATCAGGTCGAAATCGCGCGAAGGGGACTGGGCGGATGCAATGCTCGCCACGGTCAGTGCCGCCATGGCGATCAGCTGACGCATGACGGCCCGCCCGCGGGCGTGGTGCGGGCCAGCGCCGGACGGTCCTTCAGGATATGGTGGGCGATCGGCAGATGCGTCTTCGCCAGTCCGCCCGCGACCAGGTCGGCGATCCGGCGCGCGCCGAGCTCGCTGAAATGCGTATCGTCATCGACCGCCTCGGTATAGCCGGGCAGCCCTTCGCCCTTGGCGTAATGGAGATAGTAGATGCGCGAGCCAGCTAGGCCGATGCCGTCGATCCAGTGCTCCGACAGGCTCGCGAGGTCGATCAGCGGGACATGTTCTGCGGCGGCGACGCGCCTGGCCGCGTCCGAATAGGTCGGAAAGCTGGGCACGACATGTCCGTCCTTGAACGCGCGTCGCGTGACCGGGGTCAGCAGCACCGGCTTGGTCCTAGCTGCACGAGCGACGGCGATGAAGCGCTTGAGATTGGCTTCATAGTCGGGGATGGGGGTGTAGCGTTCGGGCTTGGCTTGGTTCGCGTCGTTATGGCCGAACTGGATGAGCAGCGTGTCACCCGGCTTCAGGTCCTGGGCGATGGCGTCCAGCCGTCCCTCCGCCATGAAGCTCTTGGTGCTGCGCCCGCCGATCGCGCGATTGACGACCGTGACCTCCGGCCCGACGGCGCAGCGGAGCATCGAGCCCCAGCCGGACAGCGGATATTTATCGGGCCGATAATCCTGCGCGGTCGAGTCGCTGGCGATGAAGATGCGGGCGGGGGGCATCGCGTGAGGGGGCGCCCCTGCGAGCAGCAGCGGCAGAGCGGCGACCAACAGTCCGACAGACGCCCGATGACGCTTCGCCATGCACCCGCTCCCTTGTCATGCCTTGCGAACCTGTCCGGTCCGCTTTCCCGAACTATGCGCATCAATCCCACATAGTGCAAGACAAGTTTGCTATCTGGAATGAATTTAATGGCCTTCTTTCTCCCGCCAGCCCAGGTCGCGGCTGATGGCATGGGCCGTGGCCAACACCTCGCCGGTCAGCGTGGTCATCCGGTCGTCCGACATATATTGCGCCGCGCTCGACACGCTGATCGCCGCGACGATGCGGCCACTGGCGTCGCGGATAGGGGCCGCGACACAGCGTATCTGGTCCTCATTTTCCTCCAGGTCGTAGGCGCACCCTAGACCGACATAGCCGCGCATCCGTTCGAGCCAGATCGCATAATCGGGGGCATTGGGATCGTCTCCGCGCTCCTCCTCAAACCGCTGGCCCCAGACCCGCGCATCGTCGTCGAGCATCAGCGCCTTGCCGAGGCCCGTGGATGTCATGGGCTGGCGGTCGCCGACCCGGCTGGAGATGTCGACGCGGCGGCGGCCCGGAATCTTGTCGAGATACAGCGCCTTGTCGCCGTCGCGCACGCCCAGATGGACGGTATCTTCCGATGCGGCGGCTAGCGCCTCGATATGGTCGCGGCCGATCTGGACCACGTCCGCCTGCTGCTGCGCCAGAAAACCGAGCTCGAGCAGCTTCGGTCCCAGGCGATAGCCCTGACGCGGCGTGAAGATCAGGAAGCGCCGGTCGATGAGCGCGCTCGCCAGCCGGTGCGTCGTGCTGCGCGTCAGGCCCAGTCGCTCGGCCAGTTCGGCCAGTGCGATCGGGCGGTCGGCAACCTCGTCGATCAGGTCGAGACCGCGCAGCAGCGTCTGGCTGCCGGTCGGCCCCTTGGTCTCGCTGGATTCGGCTTTGGCGGCTTTGGCGGGTGCGGGCATCGGAAAGGCTCTCCAATCGCGCCACAGTGTCTGCGTGCGCGTACCATATTGTGGGAGTGTTTGCCCGGACGGGGTGCCGCTGTCGAGAACAAAGCGCGTCGATGCAGCGCTATTACGGCCAGAATGGCGAGTTCTGAGCATTCGTCCGGATCACTCGGTCCAGAATGATCGCCGCGCGCGCGTCCCAGCCATCGTGCGACAGCACCAGCCCATCGACTTCCAGTCCGTGGACATGCCGCGCCCATAATCCCCAGGCTGGGAGGGGGCCGAACATGCTCGGCTCGGGATACGCGCCGGAACATTCCTCGGGCACTCGCGCGGCGTCCTCCGCCGTGCCGCCGCCGCGATAATGGAGGCTCAGGCGTGCGAGCGTCACGTCGCAAATCGGGCGGTGCCGCAGTCCGGCAATGATTAGCGGATAAGGATGAGCGATGCCGGTCGCCTGGATCTCGGTCAGGGTTATATCACGCATCGCGCCCACGCCCGTACCTTCCGGCCCGCGTCCGCGATGACCCAGGCGCAGGAAAACCGGGGCGCTGGTCACGTCGGCCATGGACAGCCGTCGCGCAGTCACCCCTTCCATGATGCCGCCATCGACCACCTCCAGCGCCAGTCCCCGGCTGCGGTCGAAGCGGCAATCCTCGATCACGATGTCGCGAAAGCCGCCATTGCTCTCGGTGCCGATCTTGATCCGGCCGGTGGGACCGTCCCGGTCGGGCGCGAGCCGTTGAGTCGTGCCGAACCGCCCGTCCAGCATCGTTCCCCGATCATAGCCTGACACGGTGCAGTCGCGTATGACGATATTCTCGACATCGATCGGGTGGCTCATGGCCAAGCTGCTCTTGATGACGATGGCATCGTCATTGGGCGTGTTGACCCGGCAGCGCGTCACGGTCGCATGACGCACGCCGTCCAGGTCGATCCCATCGCGTTCGGCATCGATGGTCAGCTTATTTAGCGCAACACGCGTGCAGCCAGTGAGCAGGACGGCGATATGCCCCCCACGGTCGATGGTCAGCCGCTCGATCGTGACGCCGTGGCAGTCACGCAAGCCGATCGCCTTGTTGCCTTGCCCACGCATAGCCTGAAACGCAGGTTCCAGCACGGCGATGGCGGTGGGGTCCATGTCTCGCATCGACAAGGGTCTTTCGCCCCGTTGCGCATGCCAGCGTGACCCCGGACCGTTGCGGGTCAGACCGTGTCCCTCGATCCGGCCCGGCCCGGCGATGGCGATGTCGTGCAGCCCGTCGCCCCAGATCAGGCTGTTGTGCCAATGGCTGTGCCCGAAATCCTGATAGAGTTGGTCTCCGCGCGGTTCGGGATCGTCATAGCGTCCGGCGTGCCGCGCCGGATCGGCTGCCTCGATCACCGCACCTTCCGCCAACCACAACGCCACGCCGCTCGCCAGTCGGATCGAGAAGCAGAGATAGCGCCCGGCGGGCAGCGTCACCGTCCCGCCGCCGGTGCTCGCGACATGGGCAATGGCGCGGTTGATCGCATGGTGGTCGAGCGTTTGCCCGTCGCCGCGCGCCCCGGCTTGCACCACATCCACCGATTGCCGGGCATGGACCGGCGCGGCGAAGCGCATGGTCAGGGCCGGGCCTTCGCGATCTCGACGGCGTAGACCTGTTGCCCGCCCTGCATGTTGGAACGGAAGACCAGCCATTTGCCGTCCGGCGTGAAGTTCGCGTTGGGCTCCAGCCGGTAATCCTGGCGCTGCATATTGACGAGCTTTTCCGCCTCGAAAACGCCGGGCTGGATCAGCGTATCGGCATCCGGCGCACGGATGCCCGCGACATCGGGGATGGTGCGCGGGCGGAACAGATAGAGCCATTTGCCGTCGGGCGCATGGGCGACCATTTCGCGGTCGCCGCCATCGCCCGAGAAGAGCTTGCCGTCGGGCGAGCTGTTGAAATGCACCGACCACTCGTTGCGGTTCAGGTGGTATTGCGTGCGCTTGCCGGTTGCGACGTCATAGCCCGCCACCCAGAAATCCTCGCCGCGCGGGGTTTGCAGATCATACCAGACGGTCCGCCCGTCATGGGAGAACCACTCATGCCCGGCGATCTCCATGTTCATGGTGCGGGTGTGGATTTTCCGCGGCATGTCGTTGGACCGGTCGATCCGCATCAGCCAGAGCCGGTCGACCTTGTGCCATGGCCCCTCGTGACAGAACATCAATAGGCCCGGATCGGTCGGCGAGAATTGCAGGTGGTTCAGCCAGTCGGTCGCGCGGTGAACGATGCGCTTTTGCCCGGTGCGCGTATCGATGACGAACATCGCCATCGGCACCCGCGCCTCCAGCCGCTCGTTCATCCGCACTTCCTTCGCCTCGGCATAGGTCAGCGGTTTCCCATCCGCACCGGTCGCCCGGTAATCGGCCTGGTCGTAGCGGGCGTCCTTCTTCGCAAAGAGCGCGAGCGTGTCGGACGAGGCATTGGGATCGGTTTCGACACCGCCCAAGAGCGTCTCGTCGGCGTTGATCGTCTGGATGTCGCCATGGTCGATGGCGGCCACCTTGCGAACCTTGCCGCTGTCGATATCGGCCGCCCAGATGGTCTTCGCTCCCTGACCGTCGGCGGCTTGCGTTTGGTAATAGGCGGTCCGCATCCGATGCCCGGTGAAGAGCAGGCGGAACGGCCCCGTGATCGGCACCACCGTCTTCAGCGCGCGGGTCTTCAGGTCGACCGAGGCGATTCCCTTGGGCGTCGAGATCAGCAGCTTATCGCCCTGCGGCGTATAGCCGTTATAGTTGAAATAGAGGCTGGCGCTGCCCGGCTCGTCCGACAGTCGGACGATGCGGTGGCCGGTATCGGGATCGATCCACTCGCGCCGTGCGGCCGTGTCCGCCGCGTGCACGACGGACGGAGCGGCGAGCGCCAGCAGCAGGGCAGCGCAGAGCCTCATTGCAGGTTCACGAACGCGCCGCCATCGACCAGCAGCGCTGCGCCGGTCACATAACGCGCCATGTCGGAGGCCAAGAAGACGGCAGGCCCCGCCATATCCTCCGGCACGCCCAGCCGCCCGAGCGGCACGCGGCCCTCCATATATTTGCGCTTGCGCTCGTCGGCGAGGTCATCCTTGTTGATCTCGGTCAGGATGGTGCCGGGCAGCAGCGAGTTGCAGCGAATCCCGTAACGCCCCAGCGCGATCGCCGCCGACTGCATCAGCGAATGCAGCCCCGCCTTGGTCGGGGTGTAATGCGTCTGATACTCGCCGCCGACCAGCGCCGAAATGGAGGAGACCGCGATGATCGATCCGCCATGGCCCTGCTTGACCATCTGCCGTGCCGCCGCCTGGCACATATAATAGCCGCCATGCAGGTTGACCCGCATCGTCCGCTCGAACGTTTCGACGGGCATGTCGAGGAAGCTGTGGAAGGGGCAGATTCCCGCATTCGACACCATCACATCGACCTTGCCGAACGCCTCGACCGCGCGCGCGATGAAATCGGTCGCGGTGGCCGGGTCGGCGACGTCGCCCCGGATCGCGATCGCTCGGCGACCATGCACCTCGATTCCGGCGATGCACTGCTCTGCACCCGCCGAATCACGGGCATAGTTGATCGCGACGTCCGCGCCATGTTCGGCCGCCCCGATGGCGATCGCGCGACCAATGCCCGTCGAGGCGCCGGTGACGACCACGGTTTTTCCTTCCAGTAGCTTCACGGCCTTGCTCCTCATCCTGTCCGTCTGCTCACTTCGCCGATCGGTTTTTGCAAAACAACCAATTGACCTTCGGAGTCTCAACAATTAGCATACTATTCCATAAAGTGAGAAAGTAAAGCCGGGAGGATCGGATGCGGGGCGGTTGCCAAGGGACGCGGGTCGAAGAGGGCGGGCAATGAGCCTGTCGCGGATCAAGCATGTCCGCGCCTTTGTCGCGCGCGGGGCGGGGGCCGATTATCACGATCAGGGCGCAGGCCACTGGATCGACGATCACATCGCCACGCCGATGAGCCGCTATCCCGAATATCGCCAGTCGCGGCAGAGCTTCGGCATCAACGTGCTCGGCACGCTGGTCGTCGAGATCGAGGCGGACGACGGCACGATCGGCTTCGCGGTGACGACCGGGGGCGAGCCCGCCGCCTATATCGTCGAGAAGCATCTCGCCCGCTTCCTCGAAGGCCGCAGCCCGCACGAGGTCGAGAAGATCTGGGACCAGATGTATTTCTCGACCCAATATTATGGGCGCAAGGGGCTGGTGGTGAACGCCATTTCCGGCGTCGACCTGGCGCTATGGGATTTGCTCGGGAAGCTGCGCGGCGAGCCGGTCTATCACATGCTGGGCGGCGCGGTGCGCGACGAACTGCAATTCTACGCCACCGGCGCGAGGCCCGATGTCGCCAAGGAGCTCGGCTTCATCGGCGGAAAGCTGCCGCTCCACCACGGCCCGGCCGAGGGGCTGGAGGGTATGGAGAAGAACATCGCACTGCTCGCCGATATGCGGGCCAAGTGCGGCGACGATTTCTGGCTGATGTACGACTGCTGGATGGCGCTCGACCTCGATTATGCCACCCGGCTCGCGCACCGCGCCTGGAACGAATGCGGGCTGAAGTGGATCGAGGAGGCGCTTAGCCCCGACGATTACTGGGCCTATGCCGAGCTGCGGAAAAAGGTGCCGCCGGGCCTGCTCGTCACCACCGGCGAGCATGAGGCGACTCGCTGGGGTTTCCGTATGCTGATCGACATGGGCTGCTGCGACATCATCCAGCCCGATGTGGGCTGGTGCGGCGGCGTGACCGAACTGATCAAGATCGCCAATTACGCCGACAGCCGCGGCGTGATGATGATCCCGCACGGATCGTCGGTCTACAGCTATCATTTCGTCATCACCCGGCACAATTCGCCCTTTGCCGAATTCCTGATGATGCACCCCGGCCCGACCGAGGTGGTGCCGATGTTCGCGCCGCAATTGCTGGGCGAGCCGGTGCCGCAGAACGGCCGCATCCGCGCGAGCGCGCTCGACAAGCCCGGCTTCGGTGTCGAGCTGAACGCCGATGTGCCGTTGCATCGCCCCTATACGCACTGAGGATTTTTCCATGAAGCTCTGTCGTTACGGCACCCGCGGTGCCGAAAAACCCGGTCTCGTCGATGCGGACGGCCGCATCCGTGACCTGTCCGGCGTGATCGACGATGTGACTCCCTCGGAAATCACGCCTGAGGCGCTGGCGCGTCTCGCCGCGATCGATCCGGCCAGCCTGCCGCTGGTCGAGGGCGAGCCCCGCTACGGCGTGCCGGTCGCCGGGATCGGCAAGTTCATCGCCATCGGCCTCAACTATGCCGATCATGCAGCGGAATCCGGGCTGCCGGTTCCGCCCGAGCCGATCTTCTTCACCAAGGCGATTTCGTGCCTGACCGGCCCCAACGATCCGGTGATGATCCCGAAGGATGCGGAAAAGACCGACTGGGAGGTCGAGCTGGGCGTCGTGATCGGCAAGACCTGCCGCTATGTCGAGCAGGCGGATGCGCTGGATCATGTCGCGGGCTATGTGCTGGCCAATGACGTGTCCGAGCGCGCTTTCCAAAAGGAGCTCGGTAGCCAGTGGGACAAGGGCAAGGGCTGCGACACCTTCGGTCCGGTCGGCCCCTGGCTGGTGACGCCGGACGAGGTGGGCGACTGCCAGGACCTCGACATGTTCCTCGACGTCAACGAGCGGCGGATGCAAACCGGCAATACCCGGACGATGATCTTCCCGGTCGCCGAGTGCATCGCCTATGTCAGCCGCTTCATCACCCTTCATCCCGGCGACCTGCTGATCACCGGCACCCCGCCAGGCGTGGGGGAGGGGCAGAAGCCCGACAAGATCTTCCTGAAGCCGGGCGATACCATCCATCTGGGCATCGCCAAGCTGGGCGAACAGCACCAGACCTGCATTCCCTTCGCCCTGGAACTGCCCCGGTGACCGTCTTTGGGGGGCGCTTCGCGGGACGGTCCGCGATCGTGACCGGGGCGGCCTCGGGGCTGGGCTGCGAGGTGGCGCGGCGCATCGTCGCCGAAGGCGGATCGGTCGCGCTCTGGGATGTCGATGGCGACAAGCTGGCGGCGTCGGCGAAGGATGTCGGGGCAGCCCATTGGGACGCTTTCGATGTCGCTGATGCGGGGGCAGTCGAACGCGCCACCGCCGCCAGTGTCGCGGCGCTGGGCAAGATCGACGTGCTGATCTGCTCGGCGGGTATCACCGGCGCCACCGCCAGCGTTCAGGACTATCCGCTCGACAGCTGGCAGCGTGTGGTCGAGATCAACCTGAACGGCGTCTTCTATTGCTGTCGCTCGGTAGTGCCGCATCTGCTGGCGAACGGCTATGGTCGGATCGTCAACGTCGCCTCGGTCGCGGGCAAGGAGGGCAATCCCAATGCCTCGGCCTATTCGGCGACCAAGGCGGGGGTGATCGGCTTCACCAAGAGCCTCGGCAAGGAACTGGCGGGCAAGGGCGTCATCGCCAATGCGATCACGCCGGCAACCTTCGAAAGCCCGATCCTCGCCCAGCTGCCGCAGAGCCAGGTCGATTACATGCGCAGCAAGATCCCGATGGGTCGGTTGGGCGAAGTGAGCGAGACGGCGGCGATGGTGTGCTTCATGGCGTCGGAGGAGTGCAGCTTCACCACCGCCTCGACCTTCGACACATCGGGTGGGCGGACGACCTACTGATGATCCCGTTCGTCGACGCGCATATCCATCTGTGGGATTTGGGGCGGCTGCGCTATCCGTGGCTGACCCCGCCCTTCGCCGATGACGGACCGAACGGCTCGGTCGAAGCGATCGCGCGGACCTATCTCCCCGCCGACTATCGGGCGGAGATGGCGCGGTGGAATGTCGTCGGTGCGGTGCATGTCGATGCGGGGGCGCATCCCGGCGATGCGCTGGCCGAGACCGAGTGGCTGGAGGGGCTTGCCGAGGCGGACGGCTTGCCGAGTGCCATCGTCGCCTTTGCGGCGCTCGACGATCCCGATCTCGATGCGACGCTGGCCGCCCATGCCCGGCATCCGCGCGTTCGGGGCATCCGCCATATCGTCAACTGGCATGGCGATCCGCAGCGCAGCTACACCCCGCATGATGTGACGCGCGACGAAGCGTGGCAGCGGGGTTTCGCCAAGCTCAGCGCCCATGGGCTGTCCTTCGACCTGCAATGCTATCCGGCGCAGATGCCGGGGCTCGCCAATCTGATCGCCCGGCATCCGGATATTCCGGTGATCCTGAACCATGCGGGCATGGCGATCCCCTGCGATCCTGACGGTATCGGAGAATGGCGATGGGGCTTGGCGGCACTGGCGGCCTGCCCGAATGTCTCGGTCAAGCTGTCGGGCTTCGGTTTTTCCCGACGCGACTGGACGCCGGCCTTTGTACGCGACACCGTTCGCACCGTCATCGACCTGTTCGGCACCGACCGTGCTATGTTCGCCAGCGACCTGCCGACCGATCGTCTGTTCGGCGCCATCGATGCGCAGATGGAGGCTTGTCACGCCGCCGTCGCCGAGTTCGCCGAAGAGGATCGCCGCGCCTTATTTGGTCGCAATGCCGACCGCATCTATCGATTGGGGCTGGGCTGCTGACCGCGCCAGCCGGACAACACAGAATTTTGGGAGTAAACCGCATGTACGATCGCACTTACTACGCCACTCACCCGGACATGATGGAATGCGTTTCCAATGATGAGCTGCGCGACCGCTATCTGATCCCTGACCTGTTCCGCACCGGCGAGTGCGTGCTGAACTACACCCATGCCGAGCGTTTCGTGATCGGCGGCGTCGCCGTGGGGGATGCACCCGTGAAGCTGCCTGACCAGACCGAGCCGAAATCGGCGGCGGGTCATCCCTTCCTCGAACGCCGCGAGCTGGCCATCGTCAATGTTGGCGCCGTCGAGGGCCGGGTGACGGTGGACGGCGAGGTCTTCACGCTAGGCAACAAGGACTGCCTCTATGTGACGATGGGCGCCAAGGAAGTCCTGTTCGACGGGCAGGGCGCGCGCTTCTATCTCGCCTCGTGCCCGGCGCATAAGGCGTTCCAGACCCGCAAGCTGGGCATCGCCGACGCCAATGCGCTGGAGCGTGGCAGCCTGGAGGAATCGAACGAGCGGACCATCTATCAGCTGGTCATTCCCGGCGTCTGCGACAGCGCCCAGCTGGTCATGGGCCTGACCGTCCTGAAGCCGGGCAGCGTGTGGAACACCATGCCCCCGCACATCCATGAGCGGCGCAGCGAAATCTATTTCTATTTCGAGCTCGACAATCTGGAGAGCGACCGCGTCATGCACTTCATGGGTGAGGGCGAAGCGACCCGGCATCTGGTCGTGCAGAACGAGGAGGCGGTGATCTCGCCGCCCTGGTCGATCCATATGGGCGCTGGGACCAAGGCCTATGCCTTTATCTGGGCGATGGCGGGCGAGAACCAGGATTATACCGACATGAACGTGCTCGACATCTGTCAGCTGGCATGAGCGTGATGGCCAATCCCTTCGATCTTTCGGGCCGCGTCGCGGTCGTCACCGGTGCCAATACCGGCATCGGCCAGGCGATCGCAGTGGCGCTGGCGGCGGCGGGTGCTGACGTCGCCTGTGTCGGGCGCACGCCCGCCGAGGAGACGGTCGAGACCATTCGGGGGCTTGGCCGCCGGGCGGAGATCGTCACCGCCGATCTATCGACGATCGAGCCGGTCGACCACGTCGTCGCGGAAACGCTCGGCCGCCTCGGCCGCCTCGACATCCTGGTCAACAATGCGGGAATCATCCGCCGCGCCGACGCCGTGGACTTCACCGAAGAGGACTGGGATGCGGTGGTCGACACCAATCTGAAATCGGTGTTCTTCCTGTGCCAGGCCGCCGGGCGGCACATGATCGCGCAAGGCAGTGGGCGCATCATCAACATCGCGTCCATGCTGACCTTTCAGGGCGGCATTCGCGTGCCAAGCTATACCGCGTCGAAATCGGGCATCGGCGGGCTGACCAAGCTGCTGGCCAATGAATGGGCGAAGCACGGGGTGACGGTCAACGCGATCGCACCGGGCTATATCGCCACCAACAACACCGCCGCATTGCAGGCCGATACGGCGCGTAACACCGCGATCCTGGACCGTATCCCGGCAGGGCGTTGGGGCGATCCGGCGGATCTTGGCGGGGCAGCGGTCTTCCTGGCGTCGGATGCGGCGGCCTATGTCCAAGGGCATATTCTGGCTGTCGACGGGGGATGGCTGGCCCGCTGAGGCGGGTTGGATAGCCTCCAGCCCTCCAGCCCTCCAGCCCGTTCGCCCACAGCCTCGGACGGTCCAGAGGGCTTGCGCATTTTCATGCCGCTGCGACCAATGCGTCGCAGCGGCATTCCTGTCTCGATGGGATGATCGTCAGAGTGTCATAGACGGTATCAGGCCCATTTCGGCCGATCCATTTCCGCCTATAAAAGACTGACAACCCCTATGGATAGAGTGCAGCTTTAGCAGAGCGTGCAATTGGGTCTCAACATATTGAGATTTAGTAGGGTGATGGGCTGTGATTGTTTACAGCTGTCCCAAGTTTCTACATGGAATTGTACACAATAAGGTGGCCGGGGTGCATGATTTTTAAAGCCAGCATGCAGGTAGCGATGCATCAGCATCGCCACCAACACGCAACGCTGGCCCAAATTTAGATGATTCCGCCGCGAAGGTCGTCACGTTGGTACGGCGTGGCCGATAACTTCCTCAAGTCACGCGGCGCAGCCGAAGGCATCGTCGTCGTCGTCCGGCCCACCGGGCGCCAGGTCGAGCGCGAAGCCGCGAGCACGACTTTGCTGATCCAAGACCGAATTCGGTTTTGCCTTTGTGGTTGGGGCCGCCTTGTTTCGGCGCGCCGCCGGTTTGCGGGGCGCGGCTGACTTGCGGGGCGTGGCATCGTCGTTGATGCGGAAGAAGGCGATGCTCTGCTGCAATTCGTCCGCTTGGCTGGCCAATTCTTCGGAGGTCGAGGTGATTTCTTCGGACGCCGACGCATTTTGCTGCGTTACAGTGTCGAGCTGCTGCAACGCCTGATTGATCTGTGACGTGCCGACATCCTGTTCGCGGCATGCCGCGCTGATTTCCGCGACCAGTTCGGCGGTCCGACGAATATCCGGTACCAGCTTGGTCAGCATCTCGCCGGCCTGCGCCGCTGCCTGCACCGTGTCGCCCGATACTGCGCTGATCTCGGCGGCAGCGGTCTGGCTGCGTTCGGCCAGCTTGCGCACTTCCGACGCGACGACAGCAAAGCCGCGCCCATGTTCACCTGCGCGCGCGGCCTCGACCGCCGCGTTCAGCGCCAGGAGATCGGTCTGACGCGCGATTTCCTGCACGATGCTGATCCTGGCGGCGATGGTGCGCATTGCATCGACTGCCTTTTCGACCGCAACACCGCTAGCTTCGGCGTCCTTCGACGACTGGCGGGCGATCTTCTCGGTCTGGGCGGCGTTGTCGGCATTCTGTTTGATGTTCGCCGCCATCTGTTCCATCGACGCCGAGGCTTCCTCGGCGGCGGCGGCCTGTTCGGTTGCACCTTGGCTCACCTGCTCTGACGACGCGGAGAGCTGCTGGCTGCCGGCGGCGACATTGTCCGCAGCGCTTGTCGCATCGCCGACCACGACCCGCAGCCGTTCGACCATCGACACCAGCGCGTGGCCGAGCTTGTCGCGGTCGGACAACGGGGTGTGGTCAATGGTCAGGTCGCCTTCGGCAATCTGGTCCGCCAAAGTCGCCGACTTGCGCAGGCCTTTCGTCATCGCGACCATCGCATGGCCCAGTCGATCCTTATCCGATAGCGGAACATAATCGACGGACAGGTCACCGACCGCGATGGTATCCGCCAATGTCGCCGACTTGCGCAGGCCGTTCGTCATCGCGACCATCGCATGACCCAACCGGTCCTTGTCCGACAGCGGCTTGTGATCGATCGACAGGTCGCCCTCTGCGATCGTGTCGGCCACGCCGGCGGTCTGGCGTAGATTGCCGACCATGTCGTTCAGCGCGTTGGTCAGCAGTCCGACCTCGTCGTTCGACTGGACGGTGGCGGTTTGCGACACGTCGCCCTGTGCGACAGCATCGGCCAGATCGGTCGCCTGGCGCAGGTTACGACGGATCGCATTGGTGACCACCAAAGCCACCGCCGACGCGATGCCCAGCGAGACCAGCGCCACGACCAGCATCAACCAGTTGAGCGTACGAGACAGTGCAGCCCCGTCGGCTCGCGCGGTTTCGGCGGCCTTCAGCTGATAATCGGACAGACGGCCGATCTGTGCCGTGGTCGGGTCGATCCCGGCATACATTTCCGTATCGGCGAAGTGGGCCAACGCGGCACTGTCATGTGCCTGGATGATCGCGTTCAGCCGTGCCACTGTCTGATCCGACTGGTTCATATTCTGGCGGACCTGCGCCACGACCGAGCGTTCTTCGTCGGTCAGGCTCGTCTGCATATAAGCAGACCAGTCCCGGTCGATGATCCGCTTCGCATCTGCGATGGAGGCGCTGGCCTGCGCCCAGTCGAGCTTGCCGGCGCGCAACTTGTGCGTGGTATCGACGATGTTGATGGCATAGGCATCCGATACCGCCTTGAGTTGGCGGACCGGCACAAGGCGATCGTCATAAATCGACGTCATTGCCCCGGTCAGCGCGTTCATGCCGTAAAAGCCAGCGCCGCCAATGATTGCCGCGATGGCGATCCCTGATGCCAGCTGGATCGTCAAAATCCGGGTGCCGATGGAGGTGAACTTTGCGCCGGTGGCCCTCATAATTGCATCCCTGTAATTTCCGAAAAGGGTAGGGAGGCAAGATTTAAAACACAGTAAATCGATTGTATGTCATTGATGTTGCGTGATTTTTAATGAGTAATGTGATTCGTTTTGCACAACAACAAAATAATCATCTACTCGATCATCCTTTGTGGATGTTGATTGATCATGAATGTTCGGCATGAAATCGGTGAAATTTTCAAAATAGCTTGGTTGATCATGTCACGACGCTCGGCAGAACCGAGACATTCGGGATAATAGATTGAACCTTAAAGGGATTGTGGGACATGGCGGCGCAGAACGAGAAATCGGGGAGGTCCGGATATAGGGGCGGGAAAGGCGCTTCTGCCCGACCATATCCGATCAAACGCAGGCGATACGCAGCAGTGACTCCAAACCGATGATCGCGGCTGGGGTCGAGCATGACTTGCGCGCCCTATGTGATGGGCAGTCGAACAGCGCCTTCGGTCGGGGTCAGCAGATCCGAGACATAATGCTCGGCTGGCGTTTTTCGTCAACCCGACGATACGCGCAAGTTTTGTCGTCTCACCAGCATTGGGCTGGGTCAACTCGACGTCATCGAACTGAACGAAGCCTTGGCCGCCCAGGCGATCGTGATCCTGCTTGATCCGGGCCTTGTTCCCGACCAGTGCCGTGTGAACAGCAATAGCGGTGCGATCGCTCTCGGTCATCCTGCGACCACATCGCAAAAATCTGGATGTCAGAACCAGATCGGTTCATCGCCATTCGATCCACCAGACGCTGGTACTGAAAAAATTAGGTACTGAAAGAGTTTAAGTCGCAAGCGCGATGGGGACGCGGTAAATATCGTCCGCCTGCCCCCCCAGTGCGCGACACAAGTCCAATCCAGCCTTCAATAGCGGAAGGGCCAATTCCGCCGCATGCTGCTCGCTTAACCGCGCATCGGGGCCCGCCAGGCTGAGCGCGCCGACCAGACGGTCGCCGTGGCCGAGCAACAGGTCGCCGAGGCGGATCACCATGCCCTCGATTGCGATCGGCACGTTCACTTCGCCGGGGCCGTCCTTGTAGGGACCATGATGCGTCACGCCAGATGCAACGACCGGAAAGACATTTCCGACACGGCGGCGCGCCGCCCGCCGGTGTGGTGGGGCAGATGCTGTCCGTCGATGGCCGAGGAGGTGTTCTCGCTTAGGCCGGTTCCTCTTCACGGTACCTTGCGGGTCGGCGACGTTCGATCCAGGCGTAGAGGCTGGGCAGGAGCACGAGAGTAAGGATCGTTGAGGTGATGATCCCGCCGATGACCACGGTGGCGAGCGGTCGCTGCACCTCCGCGCCGGAGCCGGTCGCGATCGCCATGGGGATGAAGCCGACCGAGGCCACCAGCGCGGTCGACAGGACGGGGCGCAAGCGATCATGCGCGCCGCGGCGCACGGCCTCCTCGGCGGGCAGGGCATTGCCCTCGCGACCGTCGCGCAAGGCATTGATATGGTCGACCAGCACCAGCCCGTTGAGCATCGCGATGCCCGACAACGCGATGAAGCCGATCGCGGCGGTGATCGAAAAGGGCATGCCGCGCAGCCACAGTGCCAGCACGCCGCCCGTTACCGCGAACGGTATGCCGGTATAGACGATCGCGGCTTCGCGCACGCTGCCCAGCGCCGCATAGACGAGCGCAAAGATCAGAATTAACGCGGCGGGGACGACGATCGACAGGCGCTTCTGCGCGGCCTCCAGCTGGTGATATTGCCCACCGAACTCGATGCGATAGCCCGGCGGCAGCTTGACCTGCCCATCGATCGCGGCCTGGGCGCGCTGGACATAGCCCGCCAGATCGCTGGTCGACAGATTGACCATCAGTGCGGCGCGGCGGTTGGTATCGTCGTGCAGGATCGGCTCGACGATGCGGGTTTCCTTCAACCGGGCGACGCGGGACAGCGGCACCATGCCGTATTCGCCGACTCGCAGGGGTAGCGCCATGATCGCGGCGGGATCGGCGCGCAGCGAGTCCGGCATACGGATCACGATGGCATGGCGGGCGGGGCCGTGCGGGATGAAGCCGACCTCCGCCCCCTCCAGCGCGTCGCGGATCGCGTCGTTGACCGCCTGCGCGCCCAGGTTCAGGCGGATCAGCGCGGCACGGTCCAGTTCGACGACGATGCTCTTCGGCCGCCCCGCCGTCTCGAACTCGACGCCCTCGGTGCCGGGCAGTTTTTCGAGGATCGCCTTGGCCTGTCCGGCGGCGCGTTCCAGTACGTCGTAATCGTCGCCGTAGATCTTGACCGACACGTCGGCGCGCACGCCCTCCAGCATTTCGTTGAAGCGCATCTCGATCGGCTGGGCGAATTCGAAATTCTGGTCCTTATAGACTTGGCGCGCGACCTTTTCGATCCCGGCGATCAGCTCCTGCTTGGTGCGGGGCATCCCGTCGCCGGTCGGCCAGTCCTTCACCGGCGTGTAGAAGATGTAGAGGTCGTTCTCGTTGGGCGGCATCGGGTCGGTCGCGACCTCGCTGGTGCCGATGCGCGAGAAGGTGTGGCTGATCTGAGGGAATTTGTGGCGGATCGCGCGTTCGGTCGCCTGCTCGATGGCGAGGCTCTGTTCCAGCGACATGCCGACCGGGCGATAGACCATGGCGGTGATCGCGCCTTCATCCAGCTGCGGGGTGAATTGCGAGCCGAGCGACTTGAAGGCGAGGAACGCCGCCGCCAGCAGCATCAGCGCGCCGATGACGAGGATCGCCGGGTGGCGCAATGAACGCTCCAGGACCGGCGTGTAGACCCGCTCGGCTACCGCAACGAAGCCCTTGGGCGCGTTTTCGTCATGCCCCCGCGCAGGCGCACGCAACGCCCAGGCCGACAGCATCGGCACGATGGTGAAGGTCCAGAGCAGCCCCGCGACGATCGCGAGCATCACCGCCTGTGCCATCGGCTGGAACAGCTTGCCCTCGACCCCGCCCAGGCTGAGCACGGGGACGTAGACGAGCGCGATGATCGCGATGCCGAAAAAGGTCGGTCGCGCGACCATGCGGGCGGCATGGGCGACCGTTTCGCGCCGTTCGTCGGCGGTCAGGTCCTCACCCTTTTCGGCGCGGCGCAGGGCGAGCAGGCGCAGGCTGTTCTCGACCACCACGATCGCACCGTCGACGATCAATCCGAAGTCGAGCGCCCCCAGGCTCATCAGATTGCCCGACAGGCCGATGGCGTGCATCCCGCTGACCGTCACCAGAAAGGCGAGCGGGATGACCAGCGCGACGATCAGCGCGGCGCGCCAATTGCCCATCACGAACAGCAGGACGATCGCGACCAGGAGCGCGCCTTCGCCCAGATTGCGCTCGACGGTATGGATGGTCTGATCGACCAGATCGGCGCGGCTATATTGCCGATCGATCACCATGCCCTTGGGCAGCGCGGCGGAGATGTCGGGCAGGGCGTCCTGCACGCGCAAAGCGGTCTCGCGGCTGTTCTGCCCGACCAGCATCATGACCGTGCCCAGCACCGTCTCGCGGCCATTCTGGGTCGCGGCCCCCTGACGCGGCGCGGCACCGGTGACGACCTTGGCGAGGTCGCGGACTTGGAGCGGCAGGACGCCACCGGCGAACTTGACCGGGATGGCGGCGATCTGGTCGGCGGTCATCACCCGCGCATCGGTGCGCACGGTGAAGCGTTCCGCCCCGCGCCGAATGATGCCGCCGCCTGCATTCTCGACATTCTTGGCGACTGCCGCGGCCAACTCGCCCGCCGTGACGCCGTGCATCGTCAGCCGGACGGGATCGGGCTCGACGACATATTGCTCCTCCAGCCCGCCGTTCGAGTTGACGTCGGCGACACCCGCGACCGCACGCAGCATCGGGCGGACGGTATATTCCTGCGCCTCGTACAGGGCCATCAGCTGCGCTTGCGCATCCAGTCCCGGCGGCGGCTTTCGCCATTCCAGCGTATAGTAGAAGATCTCGCCTAGCCCGGTCGTGATCGGCGCCAGCTGCGGCGTGCTGCCCGGCGGCAATTGGTCGCGCACCGCTGCGAGCCGCTCGGTGACGAGTTGGCGGGCCTTCAGTTGGTCTGTGCCATCCTTGTAGAGGAGCGTGACCTGGCTCAGGCCGGTCTTGGTCAGCGAGCGTGTCTGATCCAGGCCCGGCTGGCCACCCATGGCTCGCTCGATGGGCAGGGTCACCAGCCGCTCGATCTCCTCCGGCGCGAGGGCGGGCACCGTGGTGTTGATCTGCACCTGAACCCCGGTGATGTCGGGGATGGCGTCGATCTGGAGATTGGTAAAGGACCATAGCCCGATCGCGGCGATCAGTGCCGCGACCAGCGCAACGCCCAGCCGGTGGCGGGTGACGAGATCGAGCCAGCGCTTCATCGGGCGAGCGCCGCGCCGCCGTTGAGCGCGCGCAGCTGGAGCAGCGCTTCCAGCGCCTCGCGCCTAGTGTCGAGCACGGCATTGACTGCCTCGACATAGGATTGCTGAATCTGGGTATAGGTGGTCAGCGGGATCGCGCCGAGGCGATAGTTGCGGTCGGCGTCGGCAGCGGCCTGCGCGAAACGCTGCGGCGAATTGCCGTCCCATTTGGCCAGCGCCTCGCGCTTGGCCTCATATTGCGCGGCCTGGTCGAACACGTCGCGCGCGATCCGGCGCTCGACGTTGATGAGGGTCGCGTTGGCCTGAGCCTGCTTGCCCTGTTCGACCGCGACATCGCCCGCCTGACGGTTCCACAGCGGGATGGTGGTGGACAGGCGCATCCCGTAATTGGTCTCGCGAATGTCGGAGCGGGCGCGGTCATAATAGGGGCCGACGCTGACCGTCGGGATACGCGCCTTGCGGGCCAGATCGACGCGAAGTCCCTGCTGGGCGAATTGCGCGCGCAGGGCCTTCAGCTCGAAATTATTCTCGCTCGCCCGGTCGGCCAATACTTGCCCTGAGGGCAGGGCGGGCAGCGACATGTCGGGCCGCACGATACGGATGCGTGCGGCAAAAGGGGCACCACGCAGCTGGTTGAGTTCGTAGAGGATCGAATTGGCTTCGGCATCGGCGGTCGCCGCGCTCCGCTCGGCACTGATCGCGCTGGCCTGGAGCGAGGCGGCCTCCAGCTGCGGCGAGGGACCTGCCGGATCGCGCGCGACGATCACCCGGGCGAGGGTGCGCATCCGTCCCGCCACCTCGCGCGCCGCCGCCGCCTTCTCGTCCGCGGCAAACAGGCCATAGCCGAGCGACCGGGCGCGCGCCGCCAGCGTCGCGTCGAACTGCTGCAACCCGATCCGCGCCAGCCCAACCTGTCCGTCGGCGATCGCCCGGCGCAGCGCGATGCGGCCGCCGAACTCGATCGGCTGGACCACCGAGACCGCATAGGTCATCCCCTCGCCGGTGACCGCGCCGCTGGTCGGGTCCTGCGCACGGCGCTGGCCGAATTCGACCACCGCTTCCGGGTCGGCCCAGCGCCCGGCCGCCTCGCGCTCGACGCCTGCCGTCTCGATCTGGCGCTGATAGAATTGGCGCTCGGGATTGCCCGCGATGACATTCTGGACCAGCGCGTCCAGCGTCATCGCCTGCTGCTGCGCCGCTGTGGGCGCGGCCAAGACCGTCGCCGCCACCCATCCTGCCAAAGCCGTGATCCGCATGTCGTCCCCTGCGCGGTATTCGATCCCGGCGCGCTAGACGAAATGCCGGAGGGCCGTCGACTAAATACCGATTTAGGGAAGGGCGTCGTCGGATCGCTCCGCCTTTGTTGTAATGACTATCAATACTAAATCGTAATTTCATTGACGCTGTTGTGTGTCTGTGGCGATTGCAGGTCCATGACGCGGATATTGTTGATCGAGGATGATGGGGGCACGGCGGCGGAAATATTGCTGGAGCTGACCGCCGCCGGGCATGACGTCCGGCACGTCGGCAGCCTGGCGTCGGCCGCGACGGTCCTGAGCGCACTTGGCAGCCTGGATGACCGGGTGCGGGGCTTGCGTGCCGGGGGCGACGACTATCTGCCCAAGCCCTTCGCGCTGCTCGAACTGATCGCGCGGGTCGAGGCGCTGCTGCGTCGTCCCAACGACACGCGCGAGACGCGACTGATCGTCGGTCCGCTCGACCTGGACCTGCTCGCCGGACGCGCCACCCGCGCGGGACGAGACCTGGAATTGTTGCCGCGCGAGCTGAAGCTGCTCGATTACATGGTCCGGCGGCCGGGGCGGATCATCACCCGCTCGATGCTGCTCCAGGATGTCTGGGGTTATACGTTCGAGCCCAACACCAATGTCGTCGATGTTCATATGGGCCGCCTGCGCCGTAAGGTGGATGGCGAGGGTGAGGCGCCGCTGATCCGCAACGTCCGGGGGCAGGGCTATGTCTTTGATCTTCACTGATCCGCGCGCGCGGGCGACGTGGCGCTGGGGCGGTGCGCTGGCGGCGATGCTGGTGCTTCAGTCGCTGGCGCTGGCGGCGGTCTTCTGGGTGCTGGCGGGCGACAATCACCGGCGCGAGATCGAGCATCGGCTGAGCGATGACTGCACCTTCTTCCGCCTGACCCCCGCCGCCGAGCGGTCCGAGGAGTTGCGTGAGAAGCTGGACCGCGATCTCCACCGCGACCTGTTCCTGGCGCTGTTCGATCCGAACGGGCGGCGGATCGCGGGCAATGTCGCGCGGATACCGCCGGGCGCGCCGGCGGGCGGATCGTTCGTCGCCACCGTCGCGCCCACCGAATTGCCGGGCAAGCGCAGCGACGAGGCGCGGGTGCAGCTGTGCCCGATGCCGGACGGCACCCGTCTGCTCGTCGGCGTCGATCTGGACGATACGGTGGAATCGATGCGGCTGGTCGGCCAGTCGCTGTTCGTCGGGCTGGTGCCGGGCATTCTGCTGGCGCTGGCCTTCGGGCTGATCGCCGGGCGGCGCGCGGCGCGGCAGGTCGATGCCGTCCGCCGCCTGACCAAGCGGATCATGGCCGGCGACTTGTCCGAACGGCTGCCCGTCGCGCGCGATCCCGACAGTTTCGGGCTGCTGTGCGCCGACATCAACCAGATGCTCGACCGGCTCCAGCTGTTGGTCGGCGACATGCGCGGCATCGGCGACGATATCGCGCATCAGCTGCGGACGCCGCTGACGCGCCTGCGCGCACGGGTCGAGCGGGGAATGCGCGACGATGCCGATCGCGATGCGTTCGCCGCGACGGCCGAGGCGACGCTGGCCGATGTCGACACGCTGCTGGGTATCGTCGCCGCGCTGCTGCGCATCCGCGAGCTGGAGGATCACGCCCGCCGCAGCCGCTTCGCACCCGTCGACCTGGCGCAGCTGGTCGAGGATGCGTGCGATCTCCACCGACCGACCGCCGAGGATCGCGGCATCGCCTTGTCCTATGCGGTCGCTGCCGTTCCCCCGGTCGAGGGTGATGCCAGCCTGCTGATCGAGGCGGTATCCAACCTGATCGACAATGCGATGAAATTCGGCCCCGTCGGCGGCACGGTGCGCGTCACGCTGTCCGTGGATGGTCGCGATATGGTGCTGAGCGTCGCTGACGACGGCATCGGCGTGCCTCCGGCGGAGCGGGCGCTGGTGCTGCAACGCTTCTATCGCGGGCGTGTCGACCAGCCGGGGGTCGGGCTGGGCCTGCCGCTGGTCAAGGCGATCGCCGATCTGCACGGCTTCACGCTGGCATTTGCTGTCCAGGGCAGTGCGGTATCGATCCTCTGCCCCAGTACGGCACAGTAAAGAGGAATTCCGAAAGGTCGCGTTCGACGCCTGAGCCTCTACAACCGGATCAAGAGCGATGCGTTATGCTTCTGCCCTGTCCGTCGACAACAGCCTCAGCGCCACCGCTCCATAGAGACACGCCAAGACGGCCATGACCGATAACGGGCCGATCGCTTCGGCTGTACTGGCACCCATCTGGTTGAAGCGGACGAACAGGTGCATCGCGGGCGTCGCCGGCGACGCCCAGGCCAGCGTCGCGAGCCAACCGGGCATCTGGTCGAGTGGCCAGGCAAAGCCCGCCAGGAAGACGAGCGGCACCGATGTCGGGATCAGCAGCTTCAACGCGGCATCACCGTCGCGCACCGCATGTCCGATGGCCAGCCCCAAGGCGGACACGGCGGCTGCGAACAGCGGCATCGCCAGCGCCAATCCGGCCATGTTGCCGCCGCGCGGTATATCCTGCACCCAATAGGCGAAGCCGAAGAAGAAGGCCTGTGCCAGCAATCCGATGAGGATCATCGCTCCCCAGGTCCCGAGCGCGGCGGACAGGCCGGTGAAGGGGGCATTCCGCCGCCGCCGCTCGGCCGCCAGTCGCGCCGCGGCAAACAGCAGCGTCTGTTGCAGGATGATATTGGCGACGGCCGGGAAGATATAGTCGCGATACCCGGCGGTGGTGTTGAACAGCGGCTGCACGCGCACCAGTCGGCCGGGATCGGGCAACCGGCGATCGATCGTCCGCGCGCGCTCGGCCACCCGGGTGAGCAGTGTGTCGACCAGCGTCTGGGCGATCGCCTCGGCCCGGGTGAAATAGGCGGCGTTGACGACCAAGGCGATGCCCGTACCGGGCCGGGCGGCGGCGGGATTGGTGACGATGCGGTCCAGGTCGCGCGACAGCAGCAATATGCCGTCGGCGCTACGATCGAGCAGCCGGTCCTCGCCCGTCGCCATGTCGGGGGCCATGCCGACGATGCGCACCGATCGACTGGCCGACAGCGCCCGGACGATCGAGCGGCCTAGCGGCGAATGGCCCTGATCGACCACGACCAGTCGCATCCCGACCGATTCCTGCTGCGAATAGGGCGCGGGATAATAGAAGGCGTAGAGCAGGACCGAGAGCATCGCCAGCGACAGCAGCGCGCGGGTCGTCGCGACCTCGATCAGCGTTCGCTCAAAGGCATCGCGCAGCGTCATCGGGCGTTCGCGCTCCGTCCGAACAGCCAAAGCCCGGCTCCCCCGGCCAACGCGGGATAGAGGAGCATCGCCCCCGCCTCGACCAGCAGCGGCCGGGTATGCGCGCCGATCATCACGTCCATCTCGAACCGGACATAATGGGTGAGCGGCAGCACCGCGCTCCAGACGCGCGCGAACCACGGCGCCCCGTCGATCGGCAGCGATGCCCCCGAATAGGCAAGCGCCGAGCCCGCGACGATGACGGCGGCGGACAGCGCGGTCGCGACCTCGCGCGTGACGACGATCAGGAACAGCGCGACGCCGACGGTCGCCAGCGACAGCAGCCCCAGTCCGGCGGCCACCGCCCAGATGCTGCCCAGGAAGCGATAGTCGCCGAGGAGCGTCAGGGCGACGATCCAGACGATGCCCCACAGCCAGCATGCCAGACCATGGGGGGCCAGCCGTCCGACCAGATTCCACCGCGCGCGCGGCGTGGCGCGGGCGTGGCTGGTGAAGGCGCGATCGGCCATCAGCGGCGCGACCGCGCCGATGGCCGACACCGCGAACAATAGGTGAATGACCGCCGGGCCCAGCAGCAGCCCCAGATACCATCCCAGGCTGACGGTCTGGTTGCCGAGCAGCGTTACGCGCACGCCGGGAAGCGGGTTGGGCAGCAAGACTATGCCGTTCGACCCGACCAAGCGTGGCGTCGCCTGCGCGATGGCCTGCGTCGCGGCGGCACGCATCGTCGCTTGCGCGATCGATCCCGACGCCAGGAACTGGGCCTGGTACAGGATCTCGACCGGCGGCGCGTCGGCCCTACCCACGCCGCGCGGGATGACCAGCACTGCCAGCGCCCGCTCGGACCGGATTATGCTCATGGCAGGAGCGATATCGGGAAGGACGGCGACGACCTTCAGCATCGGCGAGCCGTCGATCGTCCGCCGGATCGCGCGGGCGATCGCGCCGCCATCGCGGTCGACGATCACCACAGGCTCGTCGCGCAACGACCCGCCCGAGATCATCGCCCCCATCAGCGCGAGCAGAAGGGCGGGCATCAGCGTCAACAGGATCAGGTCGACCCGCGACCGCCCGAGCCGCGCGATTTCCGCCCACCAGCCGCGCGCCATGGCGGAGCCCGGCGTCATCGGTCGAACAGCACGCTCATGCCCGGCCGCAGCCCTTCGACCCGGCCCACCGGGACCAGACGGACCTCGAAGCCCCGCACGTCATAGCCGCGCGACTGGCGATCGGCGCGGAAGGTCGCGAACTCGCCCTGCACCGCCAGATGGCGGACACGGAAGGCCACCGTCCGGTCAAGCGCGGGGACCCGGCCCTGGAGCACCTGTCCCTCGGCCAGCCCGTGCAGCGCGTCCTCGCGCACGGTCAACAGCACATAGGGATGGTCGATATCGACGACCTGGAGCGCGGGCAGCACCGGACTGACGATCTCGCCGGGCTGGAGCAGGCGGCGGGACACCTGGCCCGCGATCGGAGATACCAGTCGCGTTTCGCCCAGCAGGGCGCGGGCCGTGGCGTCGGCGGCCTCCGCGACGCGCACCTGCGCCTCGGCGATGCGGCGGGTCTGCGGCCGGGCACCGACCAGCGCCTTGCGATACTGGGCTTTGGCCGCCTCCGCCGCGCGGGCGCTGCTGTCACGTGCGGCGCGCGCCTCGTCGCGACGCTGCGCGGCGATCACGCCCTGCGCATAGAGCGTGTCGGCGCGACGCGCACTGACCGCGCCGAGATCCGCAATGGCCTGCGCCGCCAACCATGTCGATTTCAGCGTGGCGACGTCCTCCTGCCGCGCGCCTTCGTCGGTCAGCGACCGGGTGGCGCGTGCGCCATCCAGCGTGGCGGCGGTCTGCGCCGCGGCATTGCCCAGTTCCGGGCTCGACAGGGTGGCGACGACCTGGCCCGCGCGAACGCGGTCGCCCTCCTCGACGAGCAGCCGGTCGACGCGGGCCAGCGCCTTGGTCGCGACATTCACGCTGTCCGCCTCTACCTCACCCTGCAGCGGCGGCATCGCCGGACGGCTGGCGAGCCATAGGCCGATGGCGAGCAGCACGACGATCACCGCCAATGCGGCGTAAAGAATCAAACGGTTTCGCCGCGTCGGCGGCGTTTCCTGCATGTCTTCGGTCATTGCGCCCCTCCCGCCGTGACATGCTGATCGGCGCGGCGAAGGAAGTCCTCGAACTCGTGCATCCGTCCACTTGCCGTCAGCAATCCCGCCAGGGCCAGATCATATTCGTACGCGGTGGCGACCCGCTGTGCCCGCGCGGCGGCCAGCGCTGCCTCGGCGCCGGCGACGCGCGTCACCGTTCCTTCGCCTTCGCGCAGGGCAACACGCTGCACGCGCAGATTTTCGGTGGCGGCCGCGATCGAGCTGTCCAGCAGCAGGAAGGACCGGCGTGCGCCTTCCACCAGATTCCAGGCACGGCGGATCGCCTCGCTCGCTTCCTTGCGGGCCGCGCGTCCCGCATCGGCGGCGGCGAGTTCCCCCTCGCGCGCGGCGGCCAGCGTGTGGCCGCGATCCAGGCTCGACAGCAGTGTCAGGCGCGCGCCGACACCGACCACCCAATCCGGCTCGGTGGGCAGTGCGTCGCGCTTGTTCGCGTTATACTCGCCGAAGCCGAAGACCTGCGGACGATAGCGCGCCTTGGCCAGATCGACCGCCGCCCCGGCCAGTTCGCGCGACGCATCCGCCTGGCGGGCGAGCGGCACGTCGCCTTCGCGGCCCATGAACGTCTCGACCGGCGGCAGGACCTGGCTGGAGACGAACAGGGGCGTGGACGGCGCGACCTCGGGCAGGTCGAGCGCGTTGCCCAGATCGCGAGCGGCCGCCTCGTCCGCCAACAGGGCGCGCTGCAGGCCCCGTTCGGCCGTGTCGCGGGCGACGGCCGCCTCCAGCGTGGTGGCGTGCGGCGTCACTCCGGCGGCTTCCGACTTGCGGACATCCTCGTACAGGGCACCCAGGGCCTCCCGGCTTTGCTGCGCCGAATCGCGCAACGCCTGCGCCGCCAGCCGTCCGAAATAGACCCGGACCAGGTTCAACTGCGCCAGATCGCGGGCCTGCCCAGCCCGCGCCTCCGCCATGGTCGTGCCCGCACGGGCACCGCGCTGGATGGCTGGAATCGCGCCGCCGGTATAGATGGGCAAGGCGGCCTGCACGGTCGGGCGGAACACCGTGTCGCGATACCGATAAGACAGGCTGTCCGGGATCAGGGCGAAAAGGCCGGGCAGGGCCCGGTCGATGCGGCCCACCACGTCGCCCGCAATCTGCTGAAAGGCGGGGGGGAGCGATGCTGGGACGGTGGACAGGAAATCCTGCGTCGCACCCAGCGCACCGGCCCGCGCGTCCGACAGATCAAGGGTCAGCGTTTTCTGATATTCCAGCAGCTGGGCGGAGGCGGTGACGGTCGGGCGATGCAGGGTACGGGTGGCGGCCGCCGCCTCTCGCGCCGCCGCGATCGCATGGTCCGCGCTGGCAAGTGCCGGCGACGACGCATCCAGGCGCGCCCGCGCCGCCGCGAAGGTCAGCGACGGTGCCTGGGCCTGCGCGGATGCCCCCATGGTCGCGGCGATCAGGACGAGGGTGATACGCATGGGGGCAGCATAGCGAGCGCGACGAAACCTGTCTCGCGCCGTTCTGCTCCAACTCCTATGGGATCAGCCGATCGGCCCGCAGCCGCTCGAACAGCGCGAAGACGGCGTCGTCGGTCGGCTGGTAGCCTGCGAAGCCGAGGCGTCGGTCACCACCTCGAACGGGCGGCCGAGGTCGGCGGCTTGGACGTGTCGGACGCAAAGAACCTGCGGTGACGGCTTTGCGAATGGGCGCAGCAGTACCGACATTGCGGCTCTTAGCGGCCGCACATCCTGCCGCGCCGCGAGCCATCGCTGCGGGGATCGAACAGCAGCAGCGGGACTCATCCCGCCAGTCGCGTCAACGGCGGGCCTGTACAAATACCCCGGCGGGTTTCTGGCCACCTATGGAGGAAAGAGGGGCACTCAAGAGGATCGCTGGAGGTCGATCAGGCTGCCCGGCTCGTCGGTGGGTGGCGGAAATTGGCTGTGCGGTGGTGGGCCTGGGATCGTGATGGGGATGCCGCATCGACGTTGAACCGCATCACCGACGCCATCAGCGTCTCGCATTCCTGCGCCAGCAGGCTGGCCGCTGCGGTCGACTCCTCGACCATCGCGGCGTTCTGCTGGGTTACGGAGTCGATCTCGCCAATCGCGATATTGACCTGGCCCAGGCTGTGCGCCTGCTGTTCCGAGAAGCGGGCTATGACGTCGACGACGGTGCTGACGTCCGAAACCTTGCCCATGATCCGTTGCAGCGCATTGCCGGTTTCGTCGACCAGCACCACGCCCGACCGAACATGCTCGATGGCAGAAAGGATGCGTGCCTTGACGTCCGAGGCCGCATCGGCCGAGCGTTGCGCCAGCGCGCGGACTTCGGATGCGACGACGGCAAAGCCCTTGCCCGCATCACCCGCCCGCGCCGCTTCGACGCCCGCATTCAGCGCAAGGAGATTGGTCTGGAAGGCGATGCCGTCGATGACGGTGATGATGTCCACGATCTCGCGGCTGGCCTGGTCGATGCCGTTCATGGCGGTGATCGACTTGGCAACGATCTCGCCGCCCTTTTCGGCCTCGTCGCGCGCCTCCGTCACGGCGCGATTGGCCTCGCCCGCGCTGACGGCCCCTTCGCGAACGCCTTGGGTGATTTCGCCGACCGCGGCCGCCGTTTCGCGCAGGCTGGCGGCCTGCTGCTCGCTGCGCGCCGACAGATGGTCGGTGGCCTGACGGATTTCCTCGATGTTCGAGCGGATGGTGCCCGCGCTGCCGCGCACATCGCTGGTCAGGCCGGAGAGGTTCTGGACGGCGCGATTGAAGTCGGTGGCCAACTGGTGGAAGGAGGGCGGCAGGTCGGTCAGGCGAACGGTCAGGTCCGCCTCGGACAAGCTGTGCAGACCGGAGCCGATGGCCTGCAAGGCCAGTTCGCGCTCGCGATCGTCGCTGACCTTGGCCTTGGCGGCATCGCGGAAGACGACGACAGCGCGGGCCATGTCGCCCAGCTCATCACCGCGCTCGCTGCCCGGTACTTCGATATCGTTGCGACCGCGGGCCAGCTCGGCCATCAGGCGGGTGAGTGTCGTGATCGGCCGTGCGATGCTGCGGCTGAGTACGATCAGAAGGGTGATGACGACGCCGATCATCATCACCCCGCCCAGGAGCAGGGCCACGATGGCGGTACCGATCGCAGTATTCTGCGAGGCGGCATTGCGGGCGATCGCCGCCGTTTTCTGGTCGCGAATGGCGCGGAGGGGTAGCACGATGTCGCTGGTCAATACGGCTTTGCCGGCGTCGCGGACCGCCTGCTGCGCTTCGTCACGCCGACCCGCCTTGACCCAATCGGTCAACCGGTCACTCCATATTCGCCGCCACTTGGTCTTCTCGGCATTGGACTTGGTCAGCAGCGCCAGTTCATTCGGGTCGCTCAGCATCGCGGCCAGCTCGCGGCTGGTCGTGTCATACTCCTTGCGCGCTTCCTCGTAGGACTTGAGATAGCTCTTGTCCGCCGTCACCAGGAAACCCCGCAACTGGCTGTTCTCACGCAAGATCGACGTCTCCAGGGTCAGTGCCTTGGCATAGACTTCCTGGGCATGATTGTTGCGCTTGGTGGCGTCGCGAATTTCCCAGATGTTGGCGAAGAACACGATCGTCATGATCGCGGCCGACAGACTGACGATCAGGAACGATACCCCCAGCTTCTTGGGAATGTTCATGTTCGTGAGCATTATGCGTTTCTCTCAAAAGGTCGGGCCAGAGACGATGCGCGAGAATCAGTCCGATTGTCGGTGTCGGAGCCGTAGGAATGCCGTTGACCATTTCGTCTGTCGGTCGGGAACGCGATAGCGAGGCCGGGGACAGGAATGCCCCAAGCCATCACGGATGGCGCTAAACACAGTCGCACTGTCGCCCAATGCTTGGTCGCCATCATGCCATGTTAACCTTCGATTTCGTCGGACAAGTGCTAAGATCACCCGGTTAATTATGGGTGAATTCGTCGGTCGCCATCCGCCCCGATCGGGCATTACGCGGGTAACCATTCGATCCAAGCCCCGTACGGGTGGCAGTGGGCGAGCACGCAGTCGCGGCCGTCCGGCCAAGAGCGTAGGCGCAGTTCGACCCGCTCCCGCGCCTCGTCCCACTCGAAACCGATACAAGCCAAGGGCTTGGTTTGTGTCGCGGCCGCTCCGGCTTGTCGCAAGCTCGCCTCGATCGACGAACGACTCTCCGCGCCGAGATATTGCAGGATCATCGAATGCAATAGGACGCGATGCCGACGATCCGTGCCCGGTATAGCGAGGCGCGCCGCCAGCCAGGTTGCCGCATCGCCGGTGTCGAGTCGGGGCGGATGCCGACGCGCAATCGCCAGCGCCCGGTCCAGCCGCTCGGCGCGCTCAGGCTGGTCGGCGAAGATGAAAGACGCGAGCCGCTCGCACGCCGCCGGATCGTTAACGTCGAGCGGGTGGAGATCGACGCCGCGCGCTTCGCTCACGGTCACGACGGTATCGGGCGGCGGTGGACCACGCCATTCGGGAGCGATCCGCACCGTCGAGCCCGACTTGCCCGTCCGGACCCCGCCCAGATCATAGGCATAGTGCGCCAGATTGAGGTTCAGCCCCGCGCTGGCGCCGATCTCGAGCAGGTCGAAATCATGGCCATAGTCTTGCGCCAGCACCATCAGGGCGGCGTGAAAGGCTGCCGCTCGACCGATTTCGTTGGTCTGCGGCACGCGCAGCAACCAGTCGACCAGAAATTCGTCATGGCTCGTCAGGGCCAGAGCGACCGCCTCGTCGAAGCGGTCATGCGTCCCGGCATAAAGAGCCGTGAGTTGCGGCTCGACCCTGCGTCGCGCCAAGGCATGGAGAGCGGCATTGATCCGCATCGCGATCGCCGAGGATGCTGCGGTGCTGCCCCATGACCGGATCAGGGCGGCGCTGAGCGGGGCCTTGTCGAGCTGCCGGTCCACGGCCGCCAGCAGATCGGCCACGAAGGGTGTGCCGATCGCCCGCATTACCAGCGACTGTCGGTACAGTTCGCTCGGGCGTGCGGTCGGACCATCCGAACCCGGACACATGGTATTGGAATGCTCCGGCTGCATCGGTCGCCTATGACGCTGGGAGAGTGGTTGGGAAAATACGCCCCGGGAGGACATGAAAGTCCATCCCGAGGCGCATCACCCGGTTAGGCCGGATCAGAAGTTGAAGTTCGCGCCGGCGCTGAAGTTACGACCGACGAGACCTGCATAATGCCAGCTGCTCAGATAGTTCGGATTGCTGGTATAGGCTGCCGCCGCCAGCGGAGCGCGGGCATTGGTCAGGTTCTGGACACTGAAGAAGAAGCGGAAATCGTCATTGACCCGCACGCCCAAGTTCAAGTCGGTATAGATGAACGGGCGGACGAAGCACTGGTTGTTGACGTCGCTACCCGCAATGATGGGCACCAGCGTGTTCTTGCACGACAGGTCGATCACGCCGTTGACCGGCTGGATACGATCGGCCGCCACCTGCTTGATCCGGCCGACATAATAGGTCGTGCTGGTCAGCGAGAAATTGCCGACTTCGATCGTGTTCTGCCAGTTGCCGCGAATACGCGGGGTGCCGCCACCCGACGACAGTTCGTACGGCCCCAGCGTACCCGCATATTTCTGCACGACGCCCGCCGGGGTGACGAGGTCGAGGCGAAGCACGCGGGTCACGTCGACACGGCTGATGAACTTCACGCCATTGGCAAGCTGGACATTGGCATTGGCCTGCATGTCGATGCCCGAGCTGACCATATAGTTGGCGTTGACGTAGGGCACGTCGAACACCAGCAGGCGAGGCAGGGCGTTCGGGTTGACGGGATCGGGCGCATCGATGACGTTGCACTTGTAGCCTGGGCCCACCTTGGCCAGCGCGGCGCATCCGTCGGCCGCATTGGTCTGGCTGTAATAGGCATTGATCGCTTCTGAGCGCAGCGGTCCGCTGACGATCAGGTTCGACTTGCGGATATTATAATAGTCGACCGTGACGTTCAGCCAGCGCGTCGGGTTGAGGATCGTGCCGACGGTGAAGCTGCGCGACACTTCCGGCAGAATGTCGGGATTGCCCTGCGCACCACTGCCGATGTTGTAGGAGGTGGTGTATGCGGGACTGCCCGGATGCGCCGCGGTGAAGCTGGCGGGCGGGTTGAACGTCGAGAAGCCCGAATAGCTGCTCGCCGGGTTGTATTCCGCGAAGGTCGGCGCGCGGAAGCCCTGCGAATAGGTGGCCCGCAGCGAGAATTCGCGAACCGGTGTGAACTTCGCACCGATCTTGGGCGAGAAGTGGCTATAGCCCTGCGAATAGTGATCGTAACGGCCCGAGACGTTCAGGTCGAACGAGCGGAGGAAGGGCGCATCGATTTCGAAGAACCCGGCGGTCACGGTCTGGCGACCCTGGGCCGACGAGGTGTTCAGGTTGTAATAGGACAGATCGAAATTCTGATTGCGGTTCATCAGCGTTTCGCGACGGACCTGGAAACCCGCACCGACATTGAGGTCGCCGCCCGGCAATTCCATCAGCGACTTCAGCAGCGAGCCGCCGATCGTCGCGACCGTCGAATAGGACGGGGTGGTCCGGTCCGGCGAAATCTGATTGCGCACGGCCTGCGTGTTCTGCTCCGGATTAACGAAGTTGTACGCGCCGGTGTTGATCGCGCTCAACAGACCCTGGATATTGATGAAGCCACGCTGCGTCACCGCGAAATTGTCGCGGGCATAGACGCCGTTCAGGCGGAACCTGAAGCCGTTGCCCAGATCGCCAGAGATGCCGCCCGTCGCGCGGAACACGTCGACATAACGATGGCTGCCCGCCGGGATGTCGCCGAACAGGTAGAAAATGCGCGCGGCGTTCTCGGCCGGGTTGGCACCGGCCACCGCATAGGGGTTGTTCGGGTTCAGGCGACGATCGGCGGCGTTGGCGCAGTTCACGCCCGCCGAGCAGACATACATGGGCAGGACGATACCTGGGCTGCTCGACGCCAGCGCGGCCGAACCGCCGAACGGCTGGGTCTGGCGGATACCCGCCGGGGTGCCGCGAATGTCGACTTCGGAATGCGAATAGCTGCCGCTGGCAAAGGCTTCCCAGCCCTCTGCGAGGCGAACGTTCAACCGTGCCGTGGTCGAATAGCGCTCTTGGCGCGGCTGGATGATGCCGTATTCGTCGGGCAGGTTGTGCTTGCAGCCCGTGCCCTGCGCCGCGCCCGAGGTCACCGTGAAGGTGCCGAACGGGCAGGCGTTCGGATTCAGCAGGCGATACTGGTTGGTCAGCGGCGAGCCGACCTGGCCCGCCAGCGGGTTGTTCAGATCGGTCTGACGGACACGCGTGACGACCGCCTGCGGGTTGGCTTGCAGAAGCGAGTCGTCGTTGCGGTTGCGATCCTGGAGGCCACTCGGGCTCAGGTCCAGCGTGTTGAACGGATAGCCGCGGCTGTTGTTGGTGATGTACCCGTCATAGGTATATTCACCGTTGACGTAGAAGTTAAAGCCCTGCTCGCGGTAGTCGCCAATACCGGCGGTCAGCGTGGCACGGTAGTGCGAGCCATCGGCCTTTTCGGTGGTGCCGCCCTGGACCGAACCCGAAATGCCCTGGACGTTCTTCTTGCTGATCAGGTTGACCACGCCGCCAATGGCGTCCGCGCCATAGGTCGAGGAGGCGCCATCCTTCAGGACTTCGACACGCTCGATGGTGCTGAACGGGATCGAATTCAGGTCGACATAGGCGTTATGGCCGTCGTCGTTCAGCGGGAAGTTGGCCGAGCGCAGGCCATCGATCAGCACGACGGTGGACGACACGCCCAGGCCGCGCAGCGACACCGCCGCGCCACCGGCCGAGAAGCCGTTCTTGAAGCCGGTCGAGATCGAACCGGCGCTGTCGGCGGATACCGAGCGGATCGCTTCCTGCGCGGTCGTGATGTTCGCGCGCTGGAGCACGTTGGAATTCACCACGGTTACGGGCGAGATCGAGCTGGCGTTGGAGTCGCGGAACAGCGTGCCGGTGACGACAACCGTCGTCCCTTCCGCCGTGGCGGGGGCGGGGGCTGCCTGCTTGATCTGGACGTCCTGTTTCGTCTGCGCCTGCACAGATGCGGCAGCGTTCTGGTCGGCGGCGTCGGCCGTCTGAGCCGGTGCGGCTTCCTGCGCATAGGCCGGAGCCGCGATCGCCGTCAGCAATGCTGCGGTCGAAATCCCCAGGCGCAGTTTACCGAATGCGGAATTCATCGAAGTCACGTAGCTCTACCCCCCTGTGATGCAGCGGCGACTTGCGTCGCGGCTACCCCGCTCGCCATGAACCGGCACAGCGTTAGACGGGCGCCTATCACCCACGAAGTTACCGGGGCGTTAAAAAGGATAGGGCTTTGCAATAAGGTGGTATGGTAATGGTTTTTCTATAAATCAGAAGAACATACGCCGACATTATCATACTTCACGACGTATAAAGTCCTGCGCGGTGAAGGAGATAAGCATTGCCGTGCTTCCCGAAAATCATGCCGTTGATAGGCCAGCTCGACCGACGAAGACGAGCAATGCGGCAAGGCCGTTCAACCAAGGACCAGATCATAGGCGAGCCGCGTGAGCACGGCACTTGGCGGATACTTCAGATCGGCACGTCTTTCCGGCTGATGCTGGTGAAGCCGTAGGTCCGATAGCGGCTTTCCACCTTACGCCCGGACAGGGTGATTTCGGTATAGCCTTCCGGCGTCCCCAAAAACGATCCACGCCAATCGGCCCCCGCGACGGCACCGGTGGTGATAAAGGACATGCCGTTCAGTTCGATCCATTCGTAGACATGGCTATGTGCCTGAAGCACGGCCATGACGCCATGCTCGCTAAGGATGCGCAATACTTCCCGCCCGTTCGTCACGAAGGTCCAATTGTGGGGCGTGTTCAGCCAGCTTTCCGGCTCGTAGCAATACATCGCGGTCACGAGGGGAATGTGTGTGATGGCGATGATCCGCGCGCCCTGGGGCTGGGCGGCGAGATCGGTACGCAGCCAGTCGAGCTGGGCGGCGTCCACGCGTCCTTCGTAATTCCGGTCTGCCGTGATGCCGACCGAGTCCAGCACGACGAAATGCACGCCCTTGTGATCGAAGGAATAATAGGTCGGGCCGAAGCGATCGATATAGAAATGCTTGCCGAAGTCGGGGGCGGTGGGGGCAATTCCGCTCTTCGCGAACACGCCCAGACAATCGTGATTGCCGAGCACATGACGCACGGGCTTGCGCAGATGCTGCCGCTCGGTCCGCTGGTACAGGTCCATCAGCATGGTCGCGCGCTCGCGGCTGGCTTCCAGCGCGTCTTCGATCATATCGCCACCCTGCACGACAAAATCGACGTTGGAAGCCGAGATTTGCTCAAAGCACATCGCGCAGGCGCGATCCGCGTCGAGTTCGGGCCGGATATGACAATCCCCCACAAAGGCAAAGGTGAAGTCGGGCTGCGCCGTCATACCGTGCGCCTTCGTGCCGAGCGAGAGCAGCGGGGCGGCCGTGGCCAGCTTTAGGAGATCGCGTCGTTCCATGCGGCACCAGATGTCGGAGGATGGGGGGCAGGGGGATCGGGGGGGGGGGCGGCACGTGATGGCGCCCCCCCACCCCCCCCCCCCGGCCCCCCGAGGGAGAG
>PVBE012682862.1_pt1 | contig 53616 bp, 51 predicted proteins | sample 1631181 | NCBI WGS metagenome assembly PVBE01 (sample SAMN08397723, study PRJNA350692) | Marine metagenome, whole genome shotgun sequencing project. | isolation source: water | place: Pacific Ocean | collected 2012-04
CACGGAGTACGAACTGGACCGCCTGGTGGGCCTGCTGCAGGACCAGGGAGCCGATCTTGCCGGGATCTCTCTGCGGGCCAGTGCCTATGAGCTGGTCGGTGCCCGAGTCGCGACCCGTCTGCGGCGCGCAGGCCTCTATGTGGTGCTCGGTGGCTGGCACGCCACCGTTCGCCCGGAGCGGTGCATGGACTTCGCAGACGCCGTCTGTATCGGCGAGGCGGACCACTCCTTCCCTCGGTGGGTCGAGGCCTGGGAAAGCGGGGAGGGAGACGAGGCGCCCGGCATGATGGTGCGCGTCGACGGGAAGCTCCGGCGGAACGCCCCGGTGCCGCTCATCGAAGACCTCGATTCGGTCCCATGGCGGGACTACAGCTCCAAGGACAAGTGGGTCATCGACCGGCACGAGCTGCACCAACTCGAGCCCATGGCCCGGGACCCCCTGCACCAGGTCATGTGCAGCATCGGCTGCATCCAGAAGTGCAACTTCTGCCACAACTCTTTCGAGCTGGACGCCCCGGGTTCATCCCTTCGCTTCCGAAGCGTCAGCAGCGTGCTGGAGGAGCTGGCGGCCCGGCGTGAAGCCAATCCCTCGATCCGACGGGTGCGCTTCGACGACGAGATCTTCGGCTTGAGCCGCAAGTGGCTGACGGAGTTCGCACGGCGCTACCCGGCAGAAGTCGGCCTGCCCTTCGACATCCTGACCGAGCCGACGGTGGTCAGCGAGGCCTACGCGGATCTGCTCCACCAGGCCGGCAGTCCGACGGTACACATCGGCATCCAGGCGAACGAGCCCGTCAACGTCGAACAGCTCCAGCGCCGGTCCAGCCGCGAGACCACTCTGCAGGCGGTGCGCCTGCTGAGCGAGCGCGGAATGTTCCTGCGCTACCTGGTGATGGTCGACACACCAGGGACCTCCGAAGAGGACAAGCGGGCCCTGTTCGACTTCCTCCAGAACGCACCACGTCCCTACGATCTGTACCTCTTCTCGCTGACCTGGTTCCCCGGCAGCAAGCTGGTCGAAGACATGCTGGCGGAGGGCGATCTCCATCCCTCCGAGGTCGAGGGTCAGGCGACCAAGACCTTCAGCCAGTACCGGGTGGATCTGGGGTGGCCCCGTCCGGTGAAGGACCGCTGGTGGCTCAGCTTGATGGTGCTGGAGGCAGCGGAGGTGTTGCCTCGAGGAGCCCTTCGCCGCATCGCAGACTCCGGCTGGGGAAAGACGCACCCCGACTCACTGGTCAAGGCCGCTCAACTGGCCACCCTGGTGAAGACGGCGCGCGTGGCCCGAAAGATGGTGGGAAATGGAGAGTTGACGGCCGTTCAGATCCGCAGGTGGTGGAACCCCCAGCAGCTCATCACCATGTAGGCGGCAGCGGAGCGCCCGGAACAAAGAGCACCCACCACACGTCCAATACCCAGGAGGAGCGGGTAGCGGATGGACTTGAGATCGGCTTTGCTGACCATGGGAGCTCCAAGCGGCGGCGTGGGAGACGCATGACCGCCACGATGGAAGGAGACCGGGCTCTGCTTCATTCGCTGCGCAATACCCTTGTGCACGAGGCAGCCCGACTACACATCCTCGACGGTGATCCGGCCCTGGAGTGGGCCGGTGACACCCTGGCCAAGGTCCTGGAACCCCCCATCCTCTGCGCGGGGATGCACGACTGGGTCGTGAACGCCGCGCTGGAGATCCTGCTCGAAGCCGCGCTTCGGGCTGGAGGCAACGCACGGATGATCCGACGTGCCAAGGCGCTGCTCGCGTCCTAGCGAAGCTCGGTACGCGCCAGGAGGTCGCCGACGCGACGCCCGGTGAGCAACATCAGGATGACATCGCCAAGCAGCAGCAGGCTGGCGATGAGCAGCCCCCCCATGCCCAGTGGGTCCGGTAGAGCGGCCAACAACATCGCAGCCGAAAAGGGCAGGTTGCGGCCGACGACCTGGATGAACTCCGGAGCCTGACCGGTCTTGGCATCCACGACCCGCCCGCCCACCACCTTCTGACCGATGCCGATGCCGGGCATGTCCTTGAAGGCGATGTAGGCCGCCGCCAGCGCGCTGGTCAGCACGCTGGAGAGCGTGAGGGTCACGGGTGCGAAGAGCAGGCCGACAGCCTCCAGGCCGACCACCAGGGCCGTATCGACCGCCCCGCCCTTGAAGCGCGAAGGGACGGAAAGGACCTTCTCCAGTTCCTCAGACAAGGGCCCACCACGAGCGGCATGAACGCATGCGGAAGCAGTACACACTCCGACTGTAGATGATGTCGTCCGAGACGGACACCACCGTCATCCTCTGCCCGAAACTCGGAAGCCTCATATGTTGAGCGCCATGAAAGGTCGTCGTCCACCCTCGTCGCTCGTGACGCGCTCGATGGGCACGCTCCTGCTGCTCGGCAGCCTCGCCTTCGTCGGGGGCGCGGACACCCGCCAGGTGCCCACCCAGGAGGATCTCAACGCCTTCATGGCCCGAGTCGGCGGACTGGATCTCGGGGAGAGTGCCTACGTGGCTGCTGGCAAGGTCTTCGAGGACGGCCACTGCCGCTGGAGCTTCGACAGCGGGGTCTTCGTGCCCATCCACGCCGGGACGGAGGACCGCCGCGTCGTGGGGGTGGTCTTCGTCGGCGAGGGCACCATGGAGGTGCGTTTCCCCCAACGAGGCGAAGCATGGAACTTCGCCAACCACATGGTCGTGCGGGGGGAGAAGAGCCCCGAGAGCATGGCCCCGGTCGCGCACCAGGAGGCTCCCTACCGGGTCGCGATCAACCAGGGACTCATCCTGAGCGCTGACGACAAGGTCGTGCGCCTGCTGACGGGCCTCGAGCCCCTGGGCGCGGGCACCGTCTACTCCGAGACGGAGGATGGCCAGTACGACCTGGAGTTGATGGTGACCGACAGGCGCGGCCGCGTCCGAGCCGTAGCGCAGGCCTACGACCTGATGGCACCGCGCATGACCCTGCTCCGCAAGGCCGGCTGGGACGGTGAGCTGATGATCAACCGGGACCGCCTGCTGCACGAGGGTCTCGGGGTACCCCCGGAGGAGCTCGGGCTGGTCGGGGACTTCATGACCCGGGATCGCTTCATGGTCGCCCTGGAGACCAACAGTCCCGTCGGGGCTCGCGCCGACGACCAGTGGCTGACCTGTCTTCGGGACGGCAGCGGGAGCTGGGAGCTGGGCCGGAGCCAGACGGTGGCCAGCCACGGCATCGACCCCCGCGATGTGTACACCCGTGACGAGTTCGGCGGGATGGAACTGAACGAGCAGCCCCTGCCCGTGCGCTCCATCCATGCGGACACGACGCTTCAGGTGGCGCCCTCGGCCGACCGCATCACGCTCGAGGCGCAGATCGACCAGCGCTTGAGCTTCTACGCGGAGCGAGAAGTGCGGCACCTGAGCCTGCGTCTCCCTCGGGACGAGTCACTGGACGGCGACTTCGAGGTCCTGGGAATCAAGACCCCCGAGGGCCTGGAGATCGCCAGGGTCGAGTTCCTGCGCGAGGGTCCCGATCTGCCGGACTGGATCTTCGACAAGGGCTTGGCGGACGGGACCAACGAGCCGACCAACAGCTCCGGTCCTCCCTCGGTCGCACCGCAGGACACCACCGAACTGGACGTCTCCGGCAAGCCCAAGAACGTCGGCCCCCGCGACCTGGGCCATCAGACGGGCTCCCTCGAAGTGGTGCTCGCGCTGCCTCAGCCCGTCCCAGCGGGTGAGTACTTCGAGATCGACCTCTCCTGGCGCTCCCGCTGGCCCTACGACGTGACCTACCTGTTCACCGACCTGAGTGGGAGTGCCAGCGCCGGTACCAGCAGCGGATTCCGCACGGTGGTTCCTCGGGTGATTCCCTCCACCGCGCGGGCAGCATGGTCCTACGAGATCGAGGCCGCGGTGCCCCGTGGCCGACGCATGCCCCAGGTGGCGGTCAGCGGTGACACGATCAAGACCTGGAGCGAGGATGGTCGGGACTGGACGCGCGCCTCGGGGGTCGGAGCCCTGCGGCCGGGCGTTGCGGTGGGCGCGTGGCGCACCACCGAGCAGGGAGGCCAGCCCACCATCAAGCTGCACGTCTTCAAGGGCGACCTCTGGGCCATCGAGGAGTACCCGCCCGAGGTGCGGCGAGCACTGGACTTCATGGAGACCCTGGTCGGCCCCCTCCCCATGGGCGAGATCGAGGTGTACCAGGGTCCTCTGGCCACCGTCGCCGGAGGCCGTCTGCCGGGCCACGGCCTGCTCGAGGTGCTCCAGCCCTGGACCACGCCAACGAAGGAGCAGATCGAGAAGAACCCCCGACGGGAGCCACGCAACCAGCAGATCACCGCAGCACGCCAGCTCGCGATGCAGTACTTCGCAAACCTGATCGTCCCGACCGGGCAGCGCAACCGCTGGCTGGGGGGCGCCATCCCCGACGCCTACGGCAGCTTCTACATCCGGGACGTCTTTGGGGACGACTGGTACTGGAAAGGCGTGGACGGGCTTCGCTACCTGCTCGAGGACCCCGAGGCTCGGGAGAGCCACCTCTCGGTGCCGCGCTACCAGCGCTTCAACAAGAGCATGACGCTCTACAGCACCCGACAGGCGATCTTCGACGAGGCCTGGCGTCTCGCGGGCCTGTACCTGATCACCGGCATGCTGCCTCGGGAGACCGGCTGGCCGGGCCTGCTCACGGGCCTGCGAGAGCTGCAGCAGACCCACATCAGCCGGGATGTGAGCACCGAGGATCTCAAGCAGGCCCTGGAGCAGGCCAGCGGTGAGGACCTGTCGGATTTCTGGGACTTCTGGGTGGTCGGAAGCCTGGTGCCTTCGCTCAGCACGACCTGGACCCGCGACGACGACGGCGATCTGACGCTGTGCGTGATCTCCGACCTGCCCTTTGGCCGCTTCGAGGTCCCGGTCGCCGTGGCGGACCGGAGCACCGAGCGGGTGGAGGAAGTGGTGATCACCGTGGAGGACGGGGTCGGGGTCGAGCACCTCACCGGAGTCGGTGACAAGGTAAGGGTGGCCCTGGATCCCGGTGGCTTCCTGCTGACCCTGAAGCGCAAGGTCCGAAAGGTCAAAGAGCTCCCTCCTGCCTGTGTAGAAGCACCAGCCCCCGAGAGCCCCCCAGAGCCTTGAATTCCGTTTCCAGACCGCTCCTGGGAGACCCACTGCAGTAGACTCCCGGCTCTCGCATCCGAGGGGACCGATGAGCATCCAGGTCACACGCATCGACTGTCCGGCCTGCTCGGCGCCGCTCGGCTACCGCACGGGCATGACGGTGCTGCAGTGCGGGTACTGCGGGCAGCAGCTGATCCTGTCGGAGCTCGGGGGCGAATCAAAGACCCTCCAACCGCACCACATCCGCGCCTTCCGCGTGCAGGCGGATGCCTTCAAGGCGGGGCTCTTGGAGTGGCTCTCCGAGGGGGACTACACCCCGGATGACATCCTGGCTGCGGTGATCGTCCAGGACTTCACCGGCCTGTTCGTCCCCTTCTACCGGCTCACCGGCGCCTTCGAGGCGTCCTTTACCGGCCAGGAGGGCTACGAGCGCACGGAGAGCTATGTCGGCGAGGAGCGCACCGAGGACGGCGGAACCCGACCCGTGACCAAGCACCGGACCGTGACCGACTGGCGCAACCGGAGCGGGAGCGTCACGGGGGACTTCGACGTCACGGTCTGCGCCAGCGATTCGGTACCCGCCGTCGAGATCGCCACGAAGGACGGAGGGTCACGCGCCCTGGTGGGCTTCCTGGAAGGCTGCGTCACGGGCTCCCGAGGGCTGGATTCGAAGGAGGACTTTGCCGGCCTCGTGGCCCTGGAGGAGAGCGTGCTCGGAGACCATCTCCTGAGCGACTTCACCTGGAATGCCGAAGAGGCCTTCGACCACCGAGGCAAGGCTGCAGCCGGGCGAAGGGTTCACTCCAGGTGTGCCGAGTGTCTCCAGGGTGACAAGAACCGCAACCTCGAGGTCCAGCACCTTCGCTACAAGGACCAGGCAGACGAGCCCTTCTACCACCCCTTCTGGACAGCCATCCTGTCCTACAAGGGCGAGCTGTACCACTACGCGGTGTGCGGCTACAGCGATACCCGCGCCGGAAACCGACCGGTCGACGATGAGCGGAAGGCGGAGGTGGCCAGGATCACCCAGAACGCGTGGGTGACGACCGGGATCACCGTCATTGTGGGCCTGATGGTGGGGGGCATCACCCTCCCCACGGTCATCGTCCCCATTCTCGTGTTCCTGCTCGGCCTGGCCATCCTGGTCTTCACCTGGGTGCGTGCCACGAAGAAGAAGAAGGCCATCCTGGCTCGCTCGAAGGAGATCCGCCGGCGTGTCCTGGAGAAGGTGAAGGCGGCTGGCGACATCCAGAAGGGAAGCGGGTTGCAGGTCGATGCATCGATCATCGATCGGATCGAGGACGATCTGGACCGAGAGGAGGCCGCCCAGGAAGAGGAGGCGGACCAGGCCAAGGCCGCCGAGAAGGCGGAGAAGGCCGCCGAAAAGGCCGCGAAGAAGGCCGCCAAGGCCGTCGAGAAGGCGGAGAGCCGAAAGGTCCAGATGGACTGGGACGTCGACGGCGACTGAGTCGCGTCAGCTCTTGACCGGTACCACCTGCGTGTTGGCGAGGAAGTCGCCGATCCGGCGGTTGTCCGGGGTGGCAACCATGATCAGCAGATCGACCACCATCACCAGTCCTACGAGCCCAAGAGTGGCCCACTCCAGGATGGGCAGAGCGGAGAGCAGGCAGAGCACCAGGTAGTAGGAGTTCCGCAGCACCAGGCGACCATTGCCCGGGATCTCTCCCGTGGCGCGATCGACGACCCGCGTGCTGGTGAGGCGCTTGCTCAGCGACCAGGCGCCCCCGTTCAGGTCCTTCAGACCCCACAGGATCGCAAGAAGAACGCAGAAGATCTCGGTGATGAAGACCGTGATTGGAGCGAGCGCCGAGAAGAGCACCATCCCGGAGAAGAGCAGCAAGGTCTCCAGGCCGCTGGCGGCCGCCCGACGTCCGACGGAGGCTTTGGGAAGGCTGATGGCTTCACTCATCGCGACACTCCAGAGTTGTCGGAAGCATAGCAACACAGAGGGCTTTGGGGTGCGGGTGTATGGTCGCGCACATGAGCGCCAAGACCTTCGCTGACCTGGACCCCTCCGCCTTTGTCCACCCAGACGACGGAGCCGCCCTCAACGCGCTGCGGTCGGTCCCCGGACTGGACACGCTGGTCAAGGCGCTGATGCACGGGAGCATCGAGGACCAGTGGTTGCTGCAGCAGCACCAGACCGCCATCAAGCTCGGTCCCGGCCAGTACCCCAGCCTGTATCGAATGGTCGAAAAGGCGACCCAGGTCCTCGACACCCCCATGCCCGAGGTCTTTCTGGACACCAGCTATTCGGTCAATGCCTTCGCCTTTGGCTTCAAACGCTACACCGTGACGCTGCAGAGCGGGATCGTCGACCTGCTCGACGACGAACAGATCCTCACGGTCGTGGCTCACGAGATCGGGCACATCGCCTGCGATCACATGACCTACAAGACCGTGAGTGAGCTGCTTCGCTTCGTGGGGGACCAGATCATCAGCCAATACCTGGGCTCCATCGGCTCGGTGGCCTCGGTCTCCATGCGCCTGGCCCTGCTGCGCTGGAGCCGCGCCGCCGAGCTCTCCTGTGACCGGGCCGCGCTGCTCGTGATCCAGGATCCCGAGCAGGTCGCGACCACCCTCTGCAGCCTGGCGGGCCGGAGCCGCCGCTTCGCTTCGGAGTTCAGCCTGGCGGCGGTGCTGGAGCAGGCGAACGCCATCGAGGAGAGTGCGGGCCTGGTGGGCGGAATGCTGGAGAAGGCGCGCCAGCTGCAGCTGACCCACCCGGACCCCGTCACCCGGGCTCAGGCCATCCTGGACTGGTCTCGGAGCGAGGCCTACCGCGACATTCTGGAGGGTCGGTACCCCAAGCGTTCGGAACAGACCGCCAGCGAGGGCCCCGGGGCCAAGCCCGCCCTCGATTGGAAGCTGGACGACCGATAGGCCTACTGAAGGACCAGCACCCTGGAGTCCATCGCCCCAACCCTCACCGTGAGGCTGTCCCCCTCCGTTGCGAGAACCTCTTCGCTGAAGAGATCGACATAGACGCCCTCGTCGAGCCCCGCAAAGGCCACCCCGTTGGTCAGCGAGCGCTCCTGCCCGGATCGGTTGAGGAGCACCAGGGCCTGGGACTGATCGTCCACCTGTGACCAGGCCAGGAGGTCGTCCTCCACCCACCACCGGGTGCGAAGCCCCAGCGACAGCGAGGAGTGCTCCAGGCGAGCCTGGCCGAGGATCCGGACGTGCTCGAGCACGCTCTCCTCGTAGGGGCTCAGAGAGCCCGGGAAGCGCATGGGCTGACGGTTGTCCGGGTCGTGGAAGCCGGGCAGCCCGATCTCGTCCCCGTAGTAGAGCAGCGGAAGGCCCCGGCTGGTCAGCAGGAAGGTCCAGGCCAGCCGTATGCGCTGATAGGGCTCCTCCCAGCTCGGCGACTCGGCCGGGCCACGAAGCCATCCGTCTCCACCGCAGGGACCGTCCCCGTAGAGACTGCTCACCTCGCCGGAGGCGTGGCTGACGAAGCGCTCCACGTCGTGGTTGCCCAAAAAGGTGCTCATCACGAAGCCGTCAAAGGCCTCGGCGCTGTCCTCCCGGGCCTGGTCCAGGTCGCTCATGCTGCCCTCGCCACGGCCCAGAACCGACAGGACAGCCCAATACAGGGGAAAGTCGAACTGGGCGTCCAGCTGGTCCTCGCTGACGTACTCCCCGATGAGACCCCGGTCTCCGCTGAAGGTCTCGCCCACGGTGTAGAAGTCCTGGTCACCACCGGCCGGCACGTGCTCCAGCTCCCGCTTCACGCGGCTCTGGAGGTTGTAGAACACGCTGTTCGGCATGTGCTTGACCGCGTCCACGCGGTAGCCGTCCAGCTCGTAGTCCTTGGCCCAGAGGATGGCGTCGTCCACCATCCGGACCAGCGGGTCGGCCTGGTAGTAGTCGATGTCCGGCAGGAAGCTGTCGAACCAGCAGGTCTCCGGGTGGGTGTCCCAGACCGCGCCTTCGCAGATCAGCAGCTCGTTGAACCACTCCGGGTGATCCGCGTAGTAGGGGTGCTCCTGGTGGACGTGGTTGGCGACCCAGTCGATGAGCACGCGCATGCCGCGCGAATGGGCCTGGTCGATCAGCTCGCGCAGCAGCGCGTCATCCCCGAAGTGCTCCTCGACGGCCCAGGGATCCTGCGGCCAGTAGCCGTGGTAGCCGCTGAAGTTCGCCCCGCAATTGTCCCCCCAGGCGCCGGAGGGCTGGTCCTGCGGGGCGGTGAGCCAGAGCACCGTGACCCCCAGGCTCTCCAGGTAGTCGAGCTCGTCGATCACCCCCTGCCAGTCGCCGCCCAGGTAGTCGGTGAGGCTGGCGTTCGTGCCCTCGCTGGAGTTGTTGTCGCCGTCCCCGTCCGCGAAGCGGTCCACGAAGACGTAGTACATCAGGCCGCTCGCCCAGTCCCGATCGTCGGTCCAGAAGGGCACATAGAGCTGCTCGCTCTCGGCACCGGCCAGGTCGGTGATGGTGATGCGCAGGCTGTGGCGCCCCTCGGAGAGCCCGCTCAACTCGATAGGGGCCGCCGGCCCGTCCTCGTCGACCACCACCAGCCCATCCAACTCCACCCAGGTGTGGGCGATCTGGCGGTCTGCAGCCACTGTCGCAGACAGCGCGTTGTTCTCCCGATCGATGTCCAGGCTGCTCAGGCGGGCCTTCGGAATCGAGCAGTCCGAGACCACCACCATGCCGTTGCAGTCCTCCATCCCCACGCCCTCGTCACACTGCAGAAGTTCCGCGTCGGGGGGACTGACCCAGGTGCCGCCGTCGACGTACTTGTAGGTGTAGATCCCGGGCTCGAGCTCCAGGCGCAGCTCCCAGCCACCGTCGACCTGCTCCATCGGCTCTGTCTGCCAGTCGGTGAAGCTCCCGGCCAGGTACACCTCCGCGGTCTGGCTGTCGTAGCGGAAGACCGTCTCGCAGGGATCGCCGAGCTCGATCACATCCCCCACCTGCACCTCGAGCAGCAGCTCATCGCTGAGATCGCAGGCGTTGGTCCCCTGCAGGTCGACCCGGGCCACACCGGTCCATCCCTCCTCTGGAGCGATGCGCAGGATCTCACCCAGGACCTGTACGTCCACTCCGGGCTCCGATTCCACGGTCCACACGGTGGCCTGGGCATCCTCCACCCCCAGCTCGGCCAGGGGGATGCGGGCCACCTCGTCCACCTCGAGGGCGATCACCCCCGGATCGACCAGGGAAAGCTCCGGAGCGTCACAACACCCCGTCAGCAGAGAGAACACGAGCATTTCGAGTTAGACCGGTGGCCGACCTTCGAGGCACAGCATGCTCCACCTTCTGCTGGCCTGCTCTCCCACCTGCGAGGAAGGGCAGATCAATCACCCCGTTAGCGGGGAGTGCATGAAGGCCTGGAGCGATCCCTCCACGCCAGAAGAAGCCCTCGCGGCGCTCCCGGACTGCGACTACCTGAGCCCCAGCGACCGCATCGTCCTCGATGGCTGTGTCGACGAGGCCTGTGTGGGCATGTCACTGGCCGGAATCTCCGCTGGGCTCGGCGAGGGGACCTGCGGAGGCGAGGTCTTCGATGGCGAGCCCATCGACTGCGACTGGAACAACGTCTCGGTCCGCTTCGAGGGGGAGGAAGGCGTCTACGTGGAGGACGGCATCGCCACCTGGATCGCCGCGATCGACGAATTCGACGGCTCCAGCACGGAGGGGCTGGGTCTGGGGATCAGCCTCAACTGCTACCTCGAGGTGCTCGGCGAACCCGACGACATCCACTACACGGACACCGACTTCGGTCTGTCCCCCTGGCACACCACCTGGGACGGCATCGGGGCCTTCAGCGATAGCTTCGGCGACAACTACGGTGGGGTCAGCAGCGTGTTTCTCCATGGCCGAGACTAGCTGGGTCCGGCTCGGGGCCGGAGTCATGGCGCTCGGCGTCATCGCGGGCGCCTTCGGTGCGCATGCACTGGACGTCACCCCGGAGCGCATGGAGGTGTGGCACACCGCGGCCCGCTACCACCTGATCCACGGCCTCGCCTTGTGCCTGGTGGGCATCCTGCGCCCCGCGCCTCAGTGGGCCGGACGCCTCTTCACCCTGGGGATCCTCCTCTTCTCCGGAAGCCTGTACACGCTGGTACTCACCGATACGCCCTGGTTGGGCGCGATCACCCCCATCGGTGGTCTCAGCTTCATCATCGCCTGGGCAATAATCGCCCTCCGCACCCGTACCCCAGTCAACTGATGCTTCTCGCTGCTTACGTCGGATCCTTCTGCTTCGGAACGGTCCTGATCGGAGCGTCAGTGCTCTTTGGCGGCGACGCAGAGAAGGACATCGACGTCGACAAGGACATCGACTTCGACAAGGATATCGACTTCGACAAGGACATCGACTTCGACAAGGACTTCGACTTCGATGCTGACACCGATGTCGACATCGACGCCGACGCCGACGCCGATGCCGACGCCGACGCCGATGCCGACGCCGACGCCGATGCCGACGCCGATCACGATGTCGACAAGGACCTCTCGATGGTCCACGCCAGCGATGTCGGAAGTGCAGCGGAGATGCTGCTCTTCAACCCCTTCCTCTCGCTGCGCTTCTGGACCTACTTCCTGTGCAGCTTCGGGATGAGCGGCGGAATCCTGACCCTGGCCGGCCAGCCGGAGTTCGTGCACCTGCCCGCGGCCTTGGTGCTCGGCTTCGGCATTGGCTACGCCGTGCAGGGGTCCTTCCGCTGGCTGAAGAAGACAGCGGTCAACACGAGCTCCGACACCCGGTCGGTGGTGGGACAGGACTGCACCGTGGTGCTGAGCGTGGGCCCCGAAAAGCACGGCAAGGTCCGTTTTCGCCTGGGAGACCAGGACGTGGAGCTCATCGCCGAGACAGGCGACGAGAAACTCATCGAGCGCGGTGCACCGGCGTTGATCGTCAACATCGAGGCCGACCGCGCCATCATCACGGCCATGCCTGGTCTGGAGCAGCTCGACGAGACCGACAGGCAGAAGGCAAGGCTGCACGCCGTGCGTGCGGCGCGCAAACGACAGACTTCGTAGAGGGAGAAGCCACACATGATCGAGATTCTGGGAACCGCGGTTTGCGGGACCGTCGCCGGCCTCATGGTCCTGGGCGTACTGGTCGCCGTGGCCAAGAGCTTCCTGTTCATCTGCGAACCCAAGGAAGTGCTCATCTTCTCGGGTAGGCAGCACACCCGCGCCGACGGGAACAAAGTGGGCTACCGCGTCATCTTCGGAGGCCGCGCTCTTCGCTGGCCCATCCTGGAGAGGGCCGAGCGGATGGATGTGAGGAACATCCCCATCGACATCACCACCACCAACGCCTACTCCAAGGGCGGAATCCCGCTGAGCGTTCACGCCATCGCGAATGTCAAGGTCAGCAGCGACCCACGCATCATCGGCAACGCCATCGAGCGCTTCCTGGGAAGAGACCCCTCAGAGATCAAGCGCGTGGCCAAGGAGACTCTGGAGGGACATCTCCGCGGAGTGCTGGCGACCCTGACCCCAGAGGAGGTCAACGAGGACCGTCTCAAGTTTGCTGGCGCGCTCGTCCAGGAGTGCCACGAGGACTTCGTTCGCCTTGGCCTCCAGCTCGACACGCTGAAGATCCAGTCCGTCACCGATGACGCCAACTACCTGAACAGCATTGGACGGCGGCTGATCGCCGTCGTGCACCAAAACGCCGAGGTGGCCGAAGCAACCAATCTCTCCAGTGCCGAGCAGGCGGAGGCCGAGTCGCGTCGCCGGGGCGAAGTCGCCCGAGAGGTCGCTCAGGCTCAGATCGTGCAGGCCGTGAACAAGGTCGCCGAAAACAAGGCCGAGTTCGAGGCGAAGGCTCGCTCCGAGGAGGAGCGCACCGAGCAGGCGGCCCTGCAGGCTCGCGCTGAAGCCGAACTGGAGCTGCAGAAGATTCGTAAGGAGCTCGAAAAGCTGCGCCTCCAGGCCGATGTGGTCCTGCCCGCTCAGGCTCGGCGCCAGGCGGAGGCCCTCAAGGCCCGTGGCCAGGCTGCCTACGTGGAGGCCGACGGCCGCGCGATGGCCCAGGTGCTCAGCCTGATGACCGAGGCCTGGCTGAAGGCCGGCGACGACGCCAAGGACATCTTCCTCATCCAGAACCTGGAGAGCGTGTTGGAGACTGTGGTCAAGCGTGTGAACGCGATCGATATCGACGAGGTCAACCTGCTGGACGGGGGCGACGGCAAGGCCTTGCCCAACTACGTGGCCAGCCACCCGGCCATGGTCACCAGCATCCTCGGAAGCCTGCGCGAATCCACGGGTGTCGACGTTATCGGCATCCTGGGGGCTAGCGGGCAACCCACCTCGACCAAGGAGGTGAAGTGATGGCTGAGTCTGTCGTCATCCTGGCCGGCCTCGTCGCCGCGCTCGTTCCGATCTTTGGCATCCTGGGCTGGATCGCCATCAAGAACCTGCTCTACATTGCCGGGCCCAACGAGGTCCTCATCTTCTCCGGCGGCGACTACGCGCTGGAGAGGGGCAAGACGGGCTACGACCTGCTCAAGGGCGGTCGGCGCATGAAGACTCCCATCCTGGAGTCGGTCAGCCGCATGGACCTGACCAACATGACCGTCGACGTCGTCGTCACCAACGCCTACTCGAAGGGCGGCATCCCGCTCACGGTTCAGGGCGTGGCCAACCTGAAGGTCGCCGGCCACCAGCCGCAGCTGGGGAACGCACTCGTGCGCTTCCTGGACCGACCGCGCAAGGACATCATCCGCGTCGCGAAGGACACCCTGGAGGGCAACCTGCGCGGCGTGCTCTCCCAGCTCACCCCCGAGGAGGTGAACGAGGACAAGATCACCTTCGCCGAGAAGCTGCTGGACGAGGCCGAGGCCGACCTCGGCAAGCTGGGTCTCGTGCTGGACGTGCTGAAGATCCAGAACGTCTCAGACGACGTCGGCTATCTGGACAGCATCGGCCGGATCTCGAGCGCCGAGCTCCTCAGCAGCGCCAAGATCGCCGAGGCTGAGGCCAAGGCCGAGTCCATGGTGCAGGACGCCGAGGCCCGTAGGAAGGCCCGCCTGGCCGAGTGCAAGGCGGACATCGAAATCCTGCGCGCAGGGAGGGATCGGCGGGTCGCCGACGCCGTGACCAAGCGTGGAGCGGTGGTCGCCGGCCAGCGCGGTGAGGTCGTCGCCCTGGTCGCCAAGGCTCGAGCGGACCTGGAGGTCCAGGCCGCCCGTGTCGAGCAGGTACGCGCCCAGCTCGAGGCCGACGTCATCGCCCCCGCACAAGCCCAGATGGAGGCTGACATCGCAGATGCCAGCGGCCAGGCGGCCAAGATCATCGAGGATGGCAAGGCCACGGCCACGGTGCTGGAGGAGATGATCAAGACCTGGCGGGAAGGCGGCGACAACGCTCGTGACATCTTCCTCATGCAGAAGCTGGAGCGTGTGATGACGAGCCTGGTCGACACCATCCAGGACGTTCACGTCGACAAGATGACCTTGCTTCCTGGCTCCGACGGCAGGGCCGCCAACGCGGTGAAGCTCGTCGAGGAGCTCAAGGCCGGCCTGGGCGTCGATCTGCCGAAGATCGTGAACAATCTCGGCGGCTCCAAGAGCTGAACCTTCGACCCGCTGTGGGTTCCCTCGTGGGGCCCGCGGCTATCGCGCCAGCTCGATGCGCTCCCAGGCCCGCTCCTTGGCGATGTCGAGGGCGGGCCGACCTTCATCCGAGGCCTGGTCCAGGACGCTGGCGGCGGTCTCGCCCAGTGCCCAGATCAGATCTTCGTCGCCCGCCGTGCCTCGGATGACCGCCCCGGCGCTCGCGATGATGGAGGGAACGTGCAGCACCCCGCGCCGGGCCAAGAGCTCCGCGGCACCCTCGGCGAGCTCGTTGTTGGCAGCCCCACAGACGGCGGCTGCGCGAAGGTCGTGGGCGGCCTTCAGCGTGATGGCCCCCCCCTCCGCACAGGGGCTGACGAGGTCGCAGGGAGTGGTCAGCAGTTCGTGCGCCGGGACCAGCTCAGCACCGATCTCGTCCGCAATCCCACGCGCACGATGGGGGTCGGTGTCCGCAACAAAGACCTCGCAGCCCGTGGCGGAAAAGGCCCTTGCGACCGCACTACCGACCTTTCCTACACCCTGTACGGCCACCCTCAACTCTCCGAGGTCACGGCCCAGCCGCTCCGCGCAAGCCCCAGCACAGGCCATGACCCCCTGGGCGGTGGCGAGGGAGAGTTCCTCGGCATCGGTGTAGACGCTCGCGCCCGTCTGGCTCATCAGCTGCAGATCGGTACCCAAGGTTCCGAGATCACCGGCCGTGTGGAAGGGCAGCGCAGCCAGTTCCTGACCCAACAGTGTGAAGCCGAGCTCACGGTCCAGGGAGGGGCTGTCCAGCACGACCAGCTTGCCGCCTCCAGCGTCGAGACCCGCCAGCGAGCACTTGAGGGTCATCGCCCGAGCCAGGCGCATCCCATCGGTCAGGGCGTGGCGCACGCTGGGGTATCGCCAGGTCCGCGTCCCCCCAACAGCCGGCCCAAGACTCGTGTCGTCGAGCACCAGCCAGGCCTTGAGTCCGGCTTGAGGGTGGTGGAAGGCCCAGACTCGGGAGCAGTCGTGCTCCTGCATCAGGTCGAACAGGTCCATCCGCGGCACCTAACGGGATAGGAGGCAGCGATGCTCCTCTGGCTGCTCTCACTGGCCCAGGCAGGTCGCCTGGTCGAGGTTCAGTACCAGGAAGGCCGCATCTCGGACCTGTCCTTCTCACAGGATGGCCTGCACTTCCAGGCCGAAGTCCGGGACGTCTGCCACTTCTGGGTGCACAACCTCTGGTACTTCGAGCGTCTCGAGGAATGGGAGCGACCGTGTTCGGACTGGCGACCGATGGAGGCGATCGATCCCCAACGCCGACTGATGGCGCTGCCACGAGAGCTCAGCCGTCCCATCCGCGGCCCTGTCGTCGCGGGGTCTCACGCCGTAGCCGCCGACCTGACCCTGCCCCACGGCTTGCGCGGTTCCGTCTGGGGGGCGGCCTTCGAGAATGGAGAGTGGCTGATCGCGTCCGAGGCTCTTGGAGCCGCTCTGGTCCTGGCGGACCTGGTGGGGGAAGCGGTGGAACGACTGAACCTCCGCGTGCACGCGGATGCCTATGTGGGCGAGCAGGCGGTCCTGGTGAAGTGGAGGGCAAACAACCGCCCGGAGTTGATCGACGACACCACCCTGCGGGTCGAGGAGCCCACGCTGGAACGCGTGGGGGCTTCCTGGCGTTGCCAGGGCCTCACCACGCTGCACCCGGACGACTTCATGGCCTTGACCGGAGAGTTGAGCGATCAGGTGGCCTACCTGGCCGCGCGCAGGGAGACATGCCCCGGAGCGGTGGAGAAGCAGGCACCCGCGATCTGCACCCTCGCCCAGGAAGCGGTTGCGGCCGCCAGGAGTCCGGAGGAGCTGGAGCGTGCTCACGGGGTCGTGGAGCTCATCGTCGATCACTGCGACATCGCCTACACCGCAGTCCTCCAGGAACGCATCGCTGCGCTCTACGCGGAGGCCTTCGAACGGGGGCGACTGGACCAGGCCGACGATCTGGTCCGCACCTATGGCGAGGTCATGGGAGAGCGCTGGACCTCTGAGGCGAGAACACAGGTGGACCAGATGATCCGCGACACCATTCCGAACCGCTTCGACTGGGCCGTCCAGAACCGGGCCAAGGCACAGGCGCTGGAGCTCATCGAGCGCTACGGACCGGTGCTGGGTGAGGGCTGGACCTCCCAGGCGCAGCGCCGGGTAGAGAGGCTCTAGTTGGGGGGCCCGGGGCTCGACGGAAACACGCAGGGCCTGAAGAGCTCGCAGGTCCGGGCACTCAAGGCCCTGGCCGATCGACGCGTGCCCATGAGCGACTTCGTCACGCCCGAGCTCGCCCGTCGCATGAGCGAACTGTCCCGCGAGACGCGGCGGCAGATCGGACTGGTCATCGACCGGAACGGCATCATCCAGAAAGTCCTCGTCGGCGACGCCCAGCAGCTCTTCATCCCCGACCTGGGCCGCTCCCGCGCCGGTGCAGGGCGATTCCGCGGGCTCCGACTGGTGATCAGTCAGCCCCGTAGCGAGGGCTTGACCAAGGACAACATCACCGACCTGGTGCTCCTGCGTCTGGACACCCTGGTCACCATCCAGGTGCTGGACGATGGCCTCCCGGGCGCCGTTGAATACGCCTGGCCGCTGCCCCCGGAGAGCCCCGAGCCCGTGGGCCGCGCCAGTCGAGGCAGCGTGCACCACTGGGAAGAGGACTTCCTGGAGTTCATCCAGGAGCTGGAGCAGCGCTTCTTCCGCAGCGTCGGCCTGGAGGCGGTGGACGGCCGGGTCAACGCGATCCTGGTGGCGATCGGCCTGGGGCGTTCCGACAACCACGCAGCTCGACTTCGATTGGACGAGCTGGAGCGCCTGGCACAGACCGCCGGACTCCAGGTCGTGGACCGGGTGCTCCAGATTCGCCACAAGCCCGATGGACGCTACCTCATCGGGCGAGGCAAGCTGGAGAATGTGCTGCTTCGCTCCATGCACCTGGGCGCCGAGGTGCTGGTCTTCGACAGGGAGCTCAGCCCATCGCAGCTCCGCAACATCGCGACCAAGACCGAGCTGAGCGTGCTGGACCGTACGCAGCTCATCCTCGACATCTTCGCTCAGCGTGCGAAGACCAAGGAAGGCAAGCTCCAGGTCGAGTTGGCCCAACTGCGCTACCGCAAGCCTCGCCTGGCCATCATGCCCACCGCGATGAGCCGACTCACCGGTGGCATCGGGGGCCGAGGACCCGGCGAATCCAAGCTGGAGATCAACCGGCGTCGGGCCGACGAGCGTCTGAACCGCCTGGCGAAGCAACTCAAGCAGCTGGGAAAGCACCGTGGCATGCGGCGCCAGCGTCGACGCCGGGTCGGCCTTCCGCTGGTCAGCATCGTGGGCTACACCAACGCCGGCAAGAGCACCCTGCTCAACCGCATGACCCACAGCACGGTGGACGCCGAAGACAAGCTCTTCGCCACCCTCGACCCCACCTCCCGCCGCATGCGCTTTCCAAAGGAGCGCGAGGTCATCCTCACCGACACCGTGGGCTTCATCCGAGCTCTGCCCAAGGAGCTGGTGGAGGCCTTCCGTTCGACCCTGGAGGAGGTCGTCGAGGCGGATCTGCTGCTCCATGTCGTCGATGCCAGCAGCCCGGAGAGGGCACTCCACATCGATGCCGTAGAGGAGGTTCTCGCCCGCCTCGGTGCAGCGGACACTCCCACGCTGATGGTCTACAACAAGATCGACGCCATCGAGCCCGAGGCCTGGCCCGAAGGCAGCGACAACACGCTTCTGGTCAGCGCCCACAATGGAGAGGGCCTGCAAGAGTTGCTGGTCGTCATCGAGCAGACCCTCTTCCGCGAGAAGCGGCGCGCCAAGATGACACGCTCATGATCCTGCTCGCCTTCGCCTGCAAGGGCTCCCCCCCCCAGCCTGACAGCGACTCGGTGAAAGGCATGGACTACCAGGGCACGGTCACGATCAGCACCGCCGCCCTGGGATGCGCAGACGGTCCGCTCGAAGCGCAACTGAGCACCGAAGGGGTCCCGGACGAGGCGTGGCTCACCCTCCAAGACGCCGGCGAGGAACACCCTCTCCGGCTCCAGGCGGTGGACCACAGCGGGTGGTGGAGCATGTGGAGGGCAGAGCTGCTTCCTCTCTCCGACTACCTTCCTGGAACCAGCACCACCGTAGACTGCGTCAGCGTCGGGCCGTGGGAGTTGGCGGTCGTGGTGGACGGTGCGGTCGTCGACGCATGCACCCAGGAGGACGAGTGCTGAGCCTGCTTCTGGGGTGCCTGTTCTATCCCGATCCGGTTGCCGCCCCCGACAGCGCGAGCTTCTACGAGGGCCAGACCCAGATCCAGGACGTGGCCTGGGGCTGCAGCGCGGAACAGGGCACCTGGACCGTCGAGGTCTCCACCCAGGGCTGGACAAGCGGTGGGCTGGTGTCGATGAGCGACGACGGCTACCGCTTCGAGTCGCATCAGCTGCTGACCTTGCGTGCTGCGCCAGACGGAAGCTGGGAGGAACTGAGGGTTGTTCTGGACATCGAGTCGGATCCCTCACTGGCCGATCCCGACAAGAGCACGGCCTATCTGTGCAACAAAGAGACCCGTGATGCCCTGGCCTGGCGTCTCGCGATCTTCGATCCCAGTGGCGATGGGCGAGCAGATTGCCGTCTCTGGGGAGAAGAGCTTGATTGGAATGCCCTGGCCGGCTATTCGCCCTGTGACCTCTGGTTGGAGTGACAGCCTGCCCTGTCCACGGCTAAGGTTTTTCGTGGCCCAAGAGCCACATCCCCCCCATGGAGACGCAAATCATGAACCTCATTCGGATCGCTCTGGCCGCGGGCGGCCTCATCGCCCTCACCGCATGCCCGGGCACCAGCAAGTGTGACTCCGCAGACAGCGTCTGCGAATCCGACCCCATCGTCGACGACAGCTCCATTCAGGGCTGCGGCGAGTACACTGGCGACACCTACATTGACGTGGACAGCAGCCTCTGCTCCTACCCCTCCGACGCCGGCGCGGCCATCGTCTGGGACTGTGACAGCGCGGACTGGTGGTACGACGTCTACACCGTTGGTTGGACCGGCGGTGCTGACCTGCTGATCTACCAGACCGGCTCCCAGAACCCCTGGGACGAGAACCACGCCATCGACTCGTACGACTTCGACGATGACGGCTGGTGGGACAACCTCTACCTCGAGCTCGCCCACGTCGACGCTCCCGCCGACGTCGTGGAAGGCCAGACCACGCTCTACGACTGTGGTCAGGCCCGCAAGGACAGCCTGACCTGGCAGCTCGTCATCTACAACGTAGACAACAGCACGGAAGAGCAGTGCGTGAAGTGGGGACACGATCCCTCCTTCGTCAGCGGCTGCGAAGACATCAGCAACTGGTTCTGATCCAGAACCGCTGAACTCAGCAAAGGGCCGCGTCCTCCGGGACGTGGCCCTTTCCTTTTGCTCCCTGCTGGGGGCAACTCAAACAACCGGTCACGCGAAGGGTCCCGCCACCGGCTATGCTTGCGGTAGCAGGGCCCCACCTCTCGAACATGCATTTCGGACTCTTCGGCCTCCTCTTCCCCGACGCCTGTGTGTTTCAGGGCACCACAGACGACACGGCGGATCCATTCCGCACCGTCCAGATCACGTCGATCTCGATGGCGTGCGACCCGGCCGGGTGGGAGTACCGCTTCGAAGCCGTCGGCGACGCCTTTGGCGGCACGCTGACCATCTACGACATCGTCGACGGAGAGCTGGACTACACCGAAGTCCACCCCCTCCCCATCGCGGAGTGGGAGGACAGCAGCTTCGTGTACACCCTCCCCCTGGACACCGTGGCGACGGAAGCCGACGTGGTGGAGGGACAATCCACCCTCTTCCCCTGTGCTCAGGACCCCGACATCGACTGGTTTCTCGAGGTGACCGACAGCAACGGGGACTTTGGAGACTGCGCGCTCTTCGGCTCGGAGCTCAGCCTGATGGGCCAGCGCGGCTGCTCGGAGTGGCAATGAGCAGCCGGGCCAGCTTCAGAGCGGCCAGCATCGACGAGGGATCCGCCACGTCCTGACCAGCGATGTCGTCCGCCGTGCCGTGATCCACGCTGGTGCGAAGGATCGGAAGGCCCATGGTCCAGTTGACGCTTCGACCAAAGTCCACGAGCTTCAAGGGTGCCAGACCCTGGTCGTGGTACATCGCCACGACCATGTCCGCCTGACCGTCTCGCGCCATGCGGAAGGCCAGCTCCGCGCTGACGGGACCGCGCACGTCCAGGCCCCGTGAGCGAGCCCGCTCACAGGCTGGCCCGATGAGGGTCCGCTCCTCGTGGCCCAAGAGACCCGAGTCACCCGCATGGGGATTGAGCCCACACACGAGAAGCCGAGGCGCGTCGAGCCTGAGCCGCAGCTTGAGCTCCTGGTGAGCGGTCCAGAAGGTGTGGTCGAGGATCTCCGGCGTGATCGCTCCCGGCACCTCGCTCAAGGGCAGGTGCACCGTGACGAGGCAGACCCGCAGGCTCCCCCCCACAAAGGCCATCACCGGCTGGGCGCCGGTCAGCTCCCCGAGGAAGCCCGTGTGGCCCGCGTGGTGGAAGCCACGGGCCGCCAGGCGGGCCTTGTGGATGGGTCCCGTGACCAGAGCCGCCGCCTCACCGCGCAGGCAGAGCTCCACGCCAAGACGAATACTGGCCACTTCCACCGGCTCTCCCGGAGCGGGCTCGAGCACCTCCAGATGGGGCGCCCAGCGCTGGAGGGCCGCGGCCTCTCCCACGACCAGCACCCCTTCGTCGAAGTCCTGCAGTGCCTTGGCGGTCACCTCGGGCCCGATCCCGGCCGGGTCCCCGGGGGTGACGACCAGCGGGAGCATCAGAACCCCTCGGGCATCTCCAGCAGGATCTCCACCGTTGCGCGGCGACGGGCCTGCTGAACCCACAGGAGGAGCTCCTCCTGGGCCTTCTCTTGTTGCAGCTCGAACTCCAGATCCGCATACACCAGGTCGAGCGCAGGGGCCTCGGCCTCGGTCTCGCCAGCCACGTAGACGATCGCGATTCCCGTCGCCAGGGCCACGGGATCGGAGACACCCCCGAGCGGAAGATCGAAGGCCACCGCATCGATCTCCGAGATCGCCTCGCCCTTCTCGAACTCGCCGAGCTTGCCCCCCTGGCTGTACAAGATGCTCTCGGGGTACTCCGCTACGAGCTCGGGCCAGGGCCGACCCGCGTCGAATTCCGACTTGATGGAGGCCGCCGTCGCCGCGATGGCCGCCTTCTCCTCGGGTCCCGCGTCACGGGGAAAGGGCAGCAGGATGGCGTGAAGCTCCCGCCTCTTGCCAACCAGCTTCCGAACCCGGCGGTTGTAGAGGTCCTTCACCTCGTCTTCGGTCACCGCGACCCGAGGCAGGATGACCATCTGCTGGAACTTGATCTCGCTGATGTTCTGCTCCAGTTCGTCCCGATAGACGGACCAGGGAACACCGGAACGCTCAACCTCGATGCGCAGCTGATCCCGGGTCATCCGGTTCTGTCTCGCCACGTCGTCGATGGTGCGATCCAGCTCCTCGCGGGTGACCGCCAGTCCCAGGCGCTCGATCTCCTGGGAGATGAGGATCCGCTCGATGAGCGCATTCAGGACCTCGATCTCTGCCGAGCGCCGGAGCGGACCCTTCGGCTCCTCGAGTGCGGCAGCATCCTCGATGTAGGGACCACCGAGCTCGTAGACCTCGGAGAGGGTGATGACCTCGCCGTCCACCACGGCCGCGATGCGGTCCACGATCTCCGCGTGAGCCACGCAGGCGACCGAGGCCAGCAGGCCCAGGATCACTGGAGCCAGACCCCTCAGGGCACTTCCTCTACACCCGGGAGATCCGGCGGCTTGGGCAGCTCGTCACGTCCGCCCGGGCCGAGTCCCAGGTTGGCACCGGGCCCCCCCGGAGTGAGCGTGGGGCGACGGGCCACCTTGACTTCGACCGCCATGAGGCGGTCCTCGTACACCGTGACCTCCACGCCGGCTCTCAGGCCCTGGACGTAGCTGTCGTACATCTCCTTCAGACGCTGGTTCTTGACCTTGCGGAGAACGCTGCCCTTCATCTGCTGGAAGGTGCGCTCGACGCGCTCACGACGGTTGGCGATGTACAGGATGTTGAAGCCGTCGTCGGTGAGGAAGACCTCGCTCAACTCGCCGTTCTGAAGCTCGAAGGCCTTCTCCACGATCGCGGGGTCGAGGCCCGGCTTGCCCTGACGGGAGACGAAGCCGACATCGCCACCACGGCGCTTGTAGGGATCCTCGGAGTGGGTGGCCGCAGCCTCCTTGAAGCGGGACTTGGGATCCGAAGCGATGTCGCCTCGGACCTGGTTGGCGAGGGCCTGGGCGTCCTCTTCCGGCCGGGTGTCGCTCACCCGAATGAGGATGCGCTTGATCTGCACCTTCTCAGGGACGACGAAGTCTTCCTTGTTCAGGTCGTAGTAGGCCATCAGCTCATCGTCGGAGAAGTCGCTGTTGCGGACCTGGCTGTAGACCTGCTCGCGCAGAAGGGTGTTGACCATGACCTTCTGGACCTTGGGGTCCTTGTCCAGTCCCTGGCGCAGCGCCTCCTTGTACAGGATCTTGTCATCGATGAGGGTCTGGAGGACCTCGCTACGCTCCTCGAGCGTGAGATCCTTGCCGTCGGCGGGGGCGACCCGGCTGGCGGCCTTGGCGAAGGACTTGGAGCCGACCTGCACCCCATCGACCTCGGCCAGGATCTCACCGAGATCCTCTTCCTCGACCACGGTCGTCGTGGTCCCTTCATCGGTGGTCGCGGTGCCACCCTCGCAGGCGACCAACAGGCTCATCAGGAGGGCCAAGCTGAACGTTCGCATCTTCTCTCCAGGACGCCGCGACGTATCACGCAGCGGGCAGTGGCTCCACACGCACGCGACCAAGACGGGCACATGGGGCCTCCAGGGCCTCTGCCCGGCCCACCACGACACAGTGCGCGCTGTCCGGATCCAGGAATCGCTGGGCCGCCTCCTGCAGCTGCTCCGGACCGACCGCGGCGAGGTCCTCGCCCAGCCGACTCCAGGCCTGCTCGGGCAGCTCGAAGAGCCAGCGCGTTCCAAAGAGACTGGCCAGCCCTCCAAGGCTGGATGCCGCCATGGGAAGGCCGCCCAGCAAGGCACGGCGTGCGATCTCGAGTTCGTGCTCCGTCGCGGACTCCCGTCCGATCCGCCGGATCTCCGCCAGCAGTGCGTCCAGGGCCTCCTCGGCCTTGGTGGTCGAACAGCTCACGTTGACGGTCAGGTCTCCACCGTAGCGGCCGGCGTCGTAGCCGCAGCCGGCACCATAGGTGAGCCCGCGGCGCTCGCGAAGCTCCAGGAAGAGGCGGGAGCTGGCTCCCCCTCCCAGCACGGTGGACAGCATCCGGACGGTGGCCCACTGGGGGTCTGTTCGCGGAGGGGCGGGAAAGCCCATGGAGATGGTGGCCTGCTCCGAAGCCGGCCGGTCCACGAGGAGGATCTCCTCGGAGGGCGAAGGCTCCACAGGGTCGGGTCGAGGTGGAAGCTCGGCTCGAGGCCAATCCCCGAGCTCCGCCCTGGCCAACTCCTCCAAGCGAAGGGGGTCCAGGTCACCCACCGCGACAAGCAGGGCGGACTCCGGGCCGAAGCGCCGCGCTTGCCAGTGGCCGAGCCTCTCCGAGGTGATGGCCCTCAGCTCCTCGGCCGAAGCCGGCGGATCGCCGTAGGGATGACCCGGATGCAAGCGCTCGGCCAGCTTCTCGCCGCTGAGCAGATCCGGCGAGGAACGCCGGTGGCGGAGCGACTGGACCGCGGTGTCGATCTCCCGCTCCACGTGATCGGCCGGAAAGGTCGGGTGCCGAGCCAGCTGCGCGAGCATCTGCACGGCGAGGGGCAGCTCCTCGGACAGAGCCCGCACGGCGACGACGCGATCATCCAGCGACGCGCTCGCACCCAGCCGAAGCCCCCGCGCGTCTTGCAGGCGAGCGAGCTCTGCCGAATCCCAGCGCGAGGTGCCGTGGCGCGACAGCACGGCGCTCATGCCCGACAGGCCCCGATCGCCCTGTTGCTCGGTCCAACGCCCGGCGTGACTGACCAGGCGCAAGGCGACCGCCGGAAGGCGCGAATAGCGGACCGAGAGGATCTCCAGTCCGTTGGCAAGAACTGCCCGCGAAGACGCCGGCAGCACGAGCGGCCCGTCACCCACGCCGCTGAGCGGTGGCTGTGCAGGGCGACTCATGCGGGCACCACCTCCAGGCGCACCGCCAGCTCGGGCTGGAAGCAGCGGGCTGCCACCTCCTGGACCTCGGCAGGCGTGACCCGCGCGATGCCGTCCAGGTAGCGGTTCTCCCACTCGGCGTCGCCTTCGATCAGCTCGGCCCTGACCAGGTTGCTGGCCTGGCCCAGCGGGCTTTCGCTGGCGAAGACCCGCTCCGCCCTCAAGCGGGTCACGACCTTCTCCCACTCCTGCTCGCCGATGGCGTCCGTGGCCAGGCGAGAGAGCTGTTCCTGCCAGGCCTGGGCGACGATCTCCAGCTTGTCCGGGCTCGAGGCCACCGCGCTCAGGGCGAAGAGCCCCGGACCACGCCGCGCGTCGAAGCCGCCGCTGACCTGGAGCGCCAGGGGCTTCTCCACCACCAGCCCACGCCAGGCCCGCGAGCTCGGACCGCGCAGGAGAAGGGTCTCGATGACCTCCAGGGCGAAGAAGTCCTCGTGGCCGAAGCCCTGGACAGGGTGGTTCATGAAGAGCGCCGGCAAGCGCGCGAGGGGATCCGCGACCCGCTCCAGCTCCCCCGCGCTCCGCTGCTCGTCGATGGGCTGCCGAGGAGGAGGACCTCCGGAGGGAATGCACCCCAACCAGGACTCCAGGCGCTCCACGAGCAGCTCCGGCTCCAGCTTTCCGGCCAGGGCCAGCACCGCGTTGTCGGGCCGGTAGAAGGTGCGGTGAAAGTCCAGCGCATCGCTCAGCGTCGCTGCGTCGAGATCCTCGAAGCTGCCCACCACCGGGTGGCGGTAGGCCCAGCTGCACCAGGAGAGTTCGCGCAGACGAAGGCTCGCCAGGCCGTAGGGAGCGTCGTCCACGCGCTCTCGACGCTCCTCGATGACGGTCTGGCGCTGGTTCTCGAAGTTCTCCTCGGTGAGCGCCAGCGCCTGCATCCGGTCGGCTTCCAGCCAGAGGCCCAGGTCCAACTCACGCGCCGGGAGCACCATGGGGTAGATCGTGTAGTCCTCGCAGGTGGCGCCGTTACAGCGCCCGCCCACGCTCTGGACCAGCTCCATGTGCTCGCCCTTGCCCACGTTCTGGCTGCCCTGGAACATCAGGTGCTCGAAGAGATGGGCGAAGCCGCTGCGACCCGGCACCTCGTCCCGGCTTCCCACGTCGTAGCACAGGGCCAGCCCCACCACCGGCACCTCGGGGTCGGGCGCGAGCACAACCCGCAGGCCGTTGGAAAGGCGATGCCGAAGCAGGCGGGTGCGCATCGTCTGTTGCTAACCGCGTTACCGTGAGCAGGTGCTGTTGCTGTTGATGAATGTCCTGGCTGGCGAGTTGGTCGTCGAGAGCGAGCTGGCGGTCGACCTCTTCGTGGATGGTCGTCCCGCCGCCAAGCTCTACGGGCCCGGCATCCTTCACCTGGAGTTCCCGGACGGCGAGCACGACCTGACCGTGTACCGGGGCAACGGCGGTGAACAGCTCCCCGTCACCCTTGGGGCGGAACCCACCCTGGTGCGCATCGGGTCGACCCTGCTCGAAGCCAGCGCTGCCCCCTTGGTGGAGAAGGAGGCCGATGCGAGCACGGGCAGCGTGCAGATGCGCCTGGTGCAGGGTCCACCGGTCACGCTGATCTGGGAGGGAGAGCGGCACCCCATCCCGCGGGACGGCACCCTCACCTTCGCCGACCTGGAGCCGGGGGAGTACCGGATCGAGGCCCGAAGCGCGGACCTGACCTACGTGTGGATGCGCGGCACCGTCCACGTGCAGGCCGGCGATGAGGTGGTGCTGGCCCTGAGCGAGGGCCGCCCGACAGAGTGCTTCGGACGCCCCGAGGCCTGGCAGCCGGACCGGTGACCACCCTCGGGCTGCGCGCCCGCATCCTGGGCGCGTTCCTGCTCAGCTTCGGGTTCTTCCTGGGCGCGACCGCCTTCACCCTGGTGCAGCTGGACCGCCTGGGCGAGGTGCTGCTGCTCACCGACGAGGGCTACGTGCCGCTCTCCCGCACCGCTGGCCAGCTCGAGGGCGCGGTCTACCGGGTGGAGGGGGACCTGGATCGCATCCATCGGGACGAGCCGAGACGGCTGGCGGGACTTCGCAGCAACGCTGAGCTCTACACCGGCATCATCGATGCCTACGTGAGCGAGGGCCTCAAGACCATCGAGACGGTGCAGGTCCAGGTCAAGACCCCCAACGAGCGACTTCACCTGGACGGTCTGGAGACCCAACTGCGCACGATCCGGGAGCACAACAAGAGCCTGAAGGAGGGCATCGACCACTACCTGGACCTGCTCGAGACGGGCCAGAGCTCCGACGCGAAGGCGATGCTCCCCGAGCTCTTTCGCGACAAGGACAACCTGAAGACCGAGGTCGACCAGTTCTCCAGCCGCATCGACGGCCGCATCCGCCGGCTCACCGAGGGGGCGGCCGACGCCCAGTCGCTGTCCCTGGTCGCCAGCGGTGGCTTCGCCCTGGCCGCACTCGGCGCCGGTGTTGCGATGCTGGTCCTCGCGGTGGTCTCCCTTCGGCCCATCGGCCGCATGACCGCCCAGGTCGAACGGCTCGCGGGGGGCCAGTACGACGCCCGCATCGACATCGAAGCCCGCAACGAGCTGGGCACCCTGGCGGAACGCATCAACGAGATGGCGGCGGCCATCCAGCAGCGGGACGAGGAGCTGCGGCGAAGCGCCGAGGAGAAAGCGCGGGCGGAACGCCTGGCGCTGATCGGCAACATGCTGGCCCAGATCACCCACGAGGTCCGCAATCCCCTGAACGCCATGAGCCTGAACGCCGAGCTGCTCCAGGACGAGCTCGAAGCGCTGCCCGAGGAGCGTCGTGTCGAGGCCGCCGAGATCCTGCAGACGGTCACCAGCGAGATCGAACGCCTGGAACGCACCACCGAGCACTACCTGACCCTGGCGAGACGCCCCTCCCCCACCCTGGAGGCCCTGCGTCCCCACGAGCTGCTGCTCAGCGTGGCCCGGCTGATGGAGGAGCCGCTCCGCCGCTCCGGCACCGAACTGGCGGTGGAGGCCCCGGACATCGGCGAGGTGCAGGCGGACCCCTCACAGCTGCGGCAGGCCCTGCTGAACGTGGTGCGCAACGCCTCGGAGGCCGGCGCCTCGCGCATTCACGTGGCGCTGGAGGGGAACGGCGTTCAGTGGCAGGTCGTGGTGACCGACGATGGGCCCGGAATCGGCGAAGAGGACGCTCACCGTATCTTCGACCCCTTCTACACGTCAAAGGCGACCGGGAGCGGGCTGGGTCTGGCCATCTCGCGCCAGATCCTGGAGGACCACGGAGGCCACATCGCCTTCGAGCCCGTCGCCAGCGGCGCGCGGCTGGTCATGACCCTGGCCTACAGCCGGTAGCACGAGAGCCGGCACGAAGAACGCCCCCTGGTGGTCAACGGCGTCTTGGCCGTCGCCACCAGGGGCTCTGGGACGCCTGGCCCCTGGGCGTGGGCAGCGCTTCCTCCCCGACACTAGAAGGAGAGGAGCTCGTCCTCCATGGCCGTGCAGCGCTGGGAGGAGAAGCTCACCCGAGCCTCGCCTTCGTCGTCACCGTCCAGGTCCACCATGGGTGCATCGAAGTAGCCGCTGATGAACTCGCCGGGCTTGTGGCGCCGCACTGCCACCGAACCCTCGTCCGAGAGGTAGGTGTCTCGAGAGTCCTCCAGCAGGCTGAAGTCGAAGTCCAGCAGGGACACGTCCGGGTACTCCGTGTAGTGGTACATCCACATGCCCGCTTCATCGTCGTCGCCCAGACCGTCGTCCCAGTCCTGCGCGTCGAAGTCGATGCGTGCCGCCGAGTCGTCCACGTCGTCGACGCGGAGGAGGATCCGGACCTCCCAGAAGTCCTCCGGGAAGACCTCCTCCCACAGATCGATGAAGCCGTCCAGGTCCGAAGCGGCGAGCTCGTCCTCCAGATCCTCCCAAGCGTCCGCGTAGCCCTCGCAGCCCAGATCGGCGGAGCTCATCACGACCATGATGGCGCCATCGTTCTCGTAGGCGTCATCGTTCTCGACATAAAAGGATGTGGCCAGGCGCGGCACATCGTCTCCGTCGACGGCACCGCTGACGCTGTTGCAGGCGGCCAGGGTCAGGATCAAAAGCATGTGTCCTCCACGACGAGCCAACCTATCCCCAGTTCCGGGCCGGCGCTTGATTGACATTTCGTCTGCCACTTGACATGTGGTCATGCTAGTGACATGTTGTCTCATGCCTCGAATACTGGTTGTCGACGACGAACAAGCAAACCGCGTCACCCTGGAGCGCATCCTCAAGCGCGAAGGCTGGGAGGTCCTTCAGGCTTCTGAAGGACGTGCTGCCATGGATCTGGTGCGCTCCGAGAGCGTCGATGTGCTCATCACGGACCTGAAGATGCCCGGCATGTCGGGGCTGGAACTGCTGCGCGCGGTCAAGGCCCTCAAGCCGGACATCGAGGTGCTCCTGATGACCGCCTACGGAACGGTCGAGACCGCCGTGGACGCGATGAAGGATGGCGCCTATGACTTTGTGACAAAGCCCCTGCGACGCATGGAGCTGGTGCGCACCATCCGGAAGGCCCTGGAGAAGCGTGGGCTCATCCTGGAGAACCGACGCCTGAAAGAGCAGCTCGCCACCGGGCCCGCGAGCGATGTCATCGGCAGCAGCGGGGCCATGCACCGGGTGCTGGAAGAGGTCGACCAGGTCGCCCCCAGCGACGCCAACGTGCTGCTGGTCGGCGAGAGCGGGACCGGCAAGAGCATGCTGGCCCGCACGCTGCACGACCGCAGCCGACGACAGCAGGGAAGGCTGGTCACTGTGAACTGCGCGGCGATTCCCGAGACGCTCCTGGAGAGCGAGCTCTTCGGCCATGAACAGGGGGCCTTCACCGGCGCCGTGTCGAAGAAGGAGGGTCGCTTCGACCTGGCCCGTAGAGGCACCATCTTCCTGGACGAGGTCACCGAGATGAGCTCCTCGGTGCAGGTGAAGCTCTTGCGGGTCCTTCAGGAGGGCGAGTACGAGCGGGTCGGCGGCACGCGGACACTGCAGGCGGACGTGCGCGTGGTGGCCGCGAGCAACCGGGACATCGAGGAGGAGGTCCGCACCAAGCGCTTTCGGGAGGACCTGTTCTACCGGCTGAACGTCATCCAGATCCGGGTGCCCTCGCTGCGCGAACGCATCGACGACGTGCCCCTGCTCGCAGCCCACTTCCTGCAGCGCTACGCCACCAAGAACCGGAAGGACGTAAGGGGACTCAGCAACGAGGCTCTGGACGCCCTGATGGGGCACGGCTGGCCGGGCAACGTGCGCGAGCTGGAGAACGTCATCGAACGCGCCGTGGTGCTGTGCCGCACCGACATCGTGGACGTGGACGTGCTGCCGCCCTCACTGCAGCGGAACGAGGGCAGCCGCAAGACCCTGACCTTCTCGGTCGGCACCACGCTCAAGACGGTGGAGCGACGGATGATCCGGGAGACCCTGCGCCACGCCCAGGGAGACAAGACCCTGGCGGCGAACCTGCTGGGCATCACCTCCCGCACGATCTACCGCCGAGAAGCGGAGTGGAAGGACGACCTGATGTGATCCCCTTCCGGGAGCCCGCCTACTGGCCGGCGTCCTCGAGGGCCAGGTAGGTCGCGGCCTCTTCCTCGGTCACCCGGAAGCCGCTGATGTCCACCCCCTGCTTGCAGTACTCATCGATCGTGAGTTCGCACTCGCCGTTGGGGCAGTCTTCGGTGTCCCGCAGATTCGCCAGGGCGCGCAGATCGCCCGCCTCGTCCGGGTAGACCAGGTAGCTCCCGCTGGGCATCTGGCCGGAGCTGCCGACCTCCGCGATCTCCTGGGACCAGTAGTCGCTCTCCCTCCAGCTGCCCTCGGTCGCGGTCACGGTGCCCCGGCGCCCCGTGAACTCGTCACCTTCGGGCACCATGGTGATGTTGGCTTCCTCCTCCACCCGGACGGACTCGACGAACTCGTAGCCCCACTCGTGGGTGTCCGTGCTCTTGGTGGTCTCCACCTCGGACCAGCTGAAGGTCCAGCCTCCGTCCTCGTTCTCGGCACCCAGCCAGGCCTGCTCGCCATCCGCCAGGATCAGGGCCCCCTCCCCCTCCAGGACCTGCCAGAAGGCCAGGTGCTGCCCCGACGAGGTCTCTGTGGTCGAGCTCCAGGTGGTCTCTTCCTCGGGCTCGGTCTCGGCGATCTGACCGAGCAGGAAGTTGTGGCTGATCGTGTTGCTGCACGAGGGATCGCCCTTCGGATCGGAGTACAGCACGGCCCAGACCCCCACAGGGGGCTTGCCACAGGAGGCTAGGAGAAGCATCAGCGTCATGCCCACCAGTATCATCCGCTCATGGTGTGGACTCAATTCCGACGGCTCCTGCTCGGCACGATGGTGGAGATCTTCCAGGACCAGGGCATCAGCACCGACGTGACGGCACTGGAGCTCGACTTCCACGAGGGAAGCGCGTTCAAGGTGCCCCGCATCGACAACTACATGCGCTTCAAGGGGCACGTGCGAGCCCCGCTGTCCACCCCCCTCTCGGAGACCGCGATCGCCAGCCTGGAGCGCGAGCTGCTCCGGGTCTGGCCGGATCTGCTCCAAGTGGTGAAGATCCCGATCGGGGACAGGCTGGAGAAGGTGAAGAACCGCGTGCGGCTGCAGGTCACCCCCGAGGAGCTTCGGATCGAGTTCGATCTCATCGCCGACTAGCTCAGCGGTAGATCACACCCGCGAGGACGCTGAAGCCGTAGCGGTGGGGCGGACTCTCGAAGACCCACGGACTCACCGCGATCCGCTCGGGTGCGGAGCGCTCGAACCAGGGCCGCAGCTCCAGGTTGGCCGCCACCCGCGGGTTGAGGAAGTGATCGACACCCAGGCCCACGTTCACCGCCGGGCCGTAGGCGACGCGGTCCCCCTCCAAGCCAAAGACCTCGACGCGCCACCAGGAGCCCACCAGCCCCGCGTGGACCGATACGTAGGGAAAGGTCGGCGCCGAGCTCAGGGAGCGCTTGGTGCCCAGCATCAAGCGCTGGCTGCGCGTGATCAGGAAGGGCATGGACTGGTCCACCTCCTCGAACTCGACCCAGGCCCGCCGCGCTCCCACAAGACCGGTGAAGAACCAGGCTTCGGTGATGGCGTAGGAGAAGGTGGCCTCCCAACCGAAGTGCAGCTGCGGACCACCCTCGCCGTGCCCCAGCCCGGTCTCCACCACGCCTGGGCTGCTGGAGACCGGAATCTCCAGGCGCATCCCAAGCTCGGTGTCGTGAATCGTCTCGGCCCGGACCAGGGACAGGGCGAGCAGGAGTTGACCGTTCATCCCTCGCTGCGATAACACCCGAAGCTTCATGCTCGGACTGTTGCTGGCACTGTGCATCGGTGGAGCGGACGCGCAACCTGCGGGAAGCGCCTCCGTCCAGGCCAAGGTGCAGACCGGGGAGGACCTCGCCGCATGGCGAGCCGTGGACTGCCAGGACCCGAACGAGCTGCGGCAGTACATCCAGGAGTTCCCCACCTCCCCACTGGCCGAACTGGCCCTGCGGGAGCTCGAGAAGCTGGACGAGTCACCGCCGGTGATCAACCCGGTGGGCCGTGTCCTGCTGGAGAGCAGCCTGAAGCGCCACGACGACGCGCTCAACCGGGAGGCGACCGCCGTCTACGCAGCTCCCCTCGCCATGGGCGAACTGACGAACTCCCGCAAGTTGATCCGCCCCGCCTTGGAGCTGGGCTGGACCACAGGCATGCAGGTCTACGTGAGCGGAGGCCTGAAGCGAGGACGCGCATCCCTCGCCCTCCGTTCCGTGGCCAGCGCACACGAGCCGATGGCCCTGGATGTGAGCCTGCGCATGAGCCACTGGACACGCTCGGTGAGCCCCTACGCCGAGATCATCGGCCACCTGCGCAGCCCGGCACTGGGCGTCGCGGTGGGCCTGGCCCATCCGCTGGAACGACAGCTCGCCGTGACCGTCGCCGTCGAGTCAACGCTGCTCGGTGAGCCGCCCACGGCCGCGATTCGCGTGGGGCTCATCAAGGTCTTCTAGGCCAGTCGCGCGGCGAGAGCCTCCGAAGCACGCAGCGCCATGGCCATGATGGTGACCTGTGGATTCACGCCCAGGGAGGTGGGAACCGAGGCACCGTCGATCACGTAGAGCCCCTCCGTGCCAAAGACGCGGTGCTCCCCGTCCACGACGCCTCGCGAGCTGTCCGCCCCCATGGCGCAGGTGCCCAGAGGATGGAAGGCCATCCCGCGAAAGCGCCAGGGAGCCAGGTCCATGTCGGCGATGGCCCGAGCCTCTTCCACGCTGTGCAGGGGCTCCAGACCATCGATGCAGGTCTCCACCTCCGCGGCGCCTCCGAGCAGCAGGAGCTCCGCCAGGACGGCGCTGCCCTCTCGGAAGCAGCGCAGGACCTCCGACGCGATGTCGTAGCGGATGAGCGGGCGGCCGCCCGGCCCGGGCATCACCCGGCCGCAGTTCGGGTCACGGACCATGAAGCCGAACTGGCCCACGTTCTCCCAGCGGTCCATCCAGCGGGTGAGTTCCTTGCCGTGCATCGGCAGCGTGGCGGAGGCGAGCTGTGGTGGGGCGTAGAAGCCCTCGAAGCGCACCCGCTCGTCCACGATGCCTTCGACGTACATGCTCTGGGGAATGGCTCTCCAGGGCTCGCCCAGGGACTGGTCGAAGCGGGCGTAGGCTCCCAGGGCCGGGTGGACGGACAGACCGTGCCCCAGCCGCGGAAGGCGGATGCCGTTGCGCTGAAGCAACAGGGGGCTGTGAAGAGCACCGCAGGCCACGACCACCGCGCGGGCCTTGACTTCGACGCGACGCGGAGCGCCGTGCTGGTCCTGCCCCTCGGCCAGGACCCCGATGGCCTGCTTTCCGCGGAACAACAGCCGCGTGACGGGCAGCCCGGTGAGCACCTCCGCACCGCAGCGAAGAGCGCGCGGTACCCAGCTGGTGTTGGAGGAGCGCTTGGCGTCGGTGGGACAGCCGACCACACACACACCCTGGCCATCGCAGCCCGGTGCGTTCCGAAGCAGAGGCCCGTGCTGGGCACCCAGAGCTTCCGCACCCCGGGAGATGACCCCCGCGATCTCGCCCAGCCAGGCCTTCGGGGCCTCCTCGACCTGGAGCTCGTGCTCCACCTCGTCCAGCCAGCGGCCGAAGCTCTGGGGACTGAAGTCCTGCGGCAGTCCAGCATCCCGCCACTCTCCAAGGACCCCGTCGGGGGTGCGGTAGCAGGTGCCGGAGTTGATGGCGGTCGAGCCGCCCACCATCTTTCCGGTCGGGACCAGGAGGGGGAGGTTCCCCACCGTGGCGCAGACGCCGCCGTCGCGCCAGTAGGAGACGAGCCGGTCCTCCGGTGGACCCGAAAAGTCCTCACGACGTCGGTAGCGGCCCTCCTCGACCATCAGGACCGCCAGACCCGCCTCCGCGAGTGCAGCGGCCACGGGTCCTCCTCCGGCCCCGGTGCCTACGACGACCACGTCGCACTCCAGCTGGGTCGATGCCGGCAGATCCTCCGGGGAGTGCACCTGCTTCAGCCACGCCGGTTCCGGTTCGCGAACGGGGTTGTCGTAGCCCGGCATGCCCGTCGCCTTCAGGAAGTCCGGTCGGGAGAAGTGCGCGCCCTTGAGCGGCATGGACAGCGCCATCAGGGCGGCCCGACCTGCGGGGTGACGAGCGGCGCGCTCCGGCCCGACGCGGTCCAGCAGCCGTACCCCGGCCTTGAAGAAGGGCAGCAGGTGGCTGGGGGTGTGGGCCAGGATGCGCTCGGCGCGCCGAAGCGTGTCCTCATCCGGGCTGGGCACCCGCTGACCGGGCACCAGCACCGCACGGGCAATGCGCCCCCAGGCCTGGCGGTCCTCCTCGTCCATGATGGCGGGACCTCCCGGCGCGGCCAGGTCCACCGGCGCCAGGGTGGAGTCCAACCCGAAGCTGGCCAGGAAGGCGGGGATCTCGTCCAGATGGAAGCGAAGGGTGCCCTCCGCGAGCAGCTCGCCCTCGCGCTCCAGCCTGGTGTGCAGGGTGGTCATGCTGGCCAGCGGTGCTCGGAGCGAGGGGTGTTTGCGCCCGGTCAGACGATGCGGACGGCCCTCCTCGTCATGAAAGTCCAGCCTGTACTCCAGCCGCCGGGGGCTGAGGCTCAGGATCCCCGTACAGGCCGCTTCGGCCCAGGGCAACGCGCTGACCGTTCCGTCCAGGTGAAAGCTCCCGCCGACCAGCGATCTGGCGCGGCGGCTCGCACACCGCAGGTCGATGTGTACGTGGCGAACGCGGCCCTCCGCATCGACCAGCTCACCACTCATGGTCTCGAAGAAGGACAGGCCCATCACACCACCGGCTGCACGGCGGGATGCTCCACCGGCTGCAGGAACTCGAGGGCCCCACCGTGGGAGCTGGTGCACTCGAAGGCGGGGCCGTCTGTGGGGTTCACCCTCAGGGTGACCTGCGCGGTCTTGGAGTTCAGACAGAAGGCCCGCTGTCCGTCGGGCTGGTCGTAGCCCAGACAGACCATGCGATCGGGCTGCCCGCACATGACGAGCGCCGCCTCCCCGTCGTACCCCCGCATGCTCAACTCCCACCTGGGAAAGTCGATCACAGGCCGCTGGCGCCAGGTATCGACCAGGCGATCGAAGCGGTACTCGCGTCCAGCGCGTCGAACGGTGAGCAGGGAGAGCAGCGGAGAGAGGACCGGCCCCAGCTTGATGCGCCCACTGGCGCCCTCGACCACGGCGAAGGGCTCCCCCTGGGCATCCATGAACAGGCAGTGGCCCCACGCGTACTCCGGGGCATGCGCAGCACCCCAGTTGTGGCCTTGCATGCCCGGCCAGCCATCCAGCTCCCAGCTCTGATCGCCCCAGCCCACGCGACCGCTGAAGCGGGCGGCAGGGACCGGAGTGAGCAGCTTGTTCTTGGGCAGGGGGGCATCCACCAGCCGACGGGTGGGGAGCAGACACAGGGGCTCGCCCAGCCCCTGGATGGGCTCCCACCGGAGATCCCAGGAGAGTTCACCGATGGCGCCCTGCGCTGCACCGTCGAGCTGCCACGAGGTCTGAGCGACCTCGATTCGCTGGGGGGTGTAGGAGGCTTGATCCAGAGGAACGGTCTGGCGAGCGGCCTGGGTGCGCTCCCCGTCGAAGAGGCTGCACCAGGCCTCGGCCACAGCCACTCCGGCGGAAGAGCACAGAATCGTGGCCTTGACCCAGATCGCGCGGGGCTCGGTGGGGTGGTTGGCGCGGAGGAACCAGCTCTCGACGTGTTCGGTGCCCTCTCGGACCCGTGGTGTGTTGTCCCCCATCACAGCCTCGGGCGACGGCTGACGAAGCGCGCAAGGGCCGTGGCCGCACGACCGGCCCGACGGAAGCCGGGACGGGCCAGGGCTCGGCTGAGCGAGGCGAAGGCCCGCTCCTGTTCGTCGTCGTAGGGGTAGTACCAGGGCGGCTTGGGCTCGACGCCCATGCGAGGGAGGTCCACCACCTGTGTCCAGGTGTTCTCCACCATTCCCTCCTGGCCATGGGAGCGACCAAAGCCCGAGCCGTCGACACCTCCCCAGGGCAGCTCCGGGTGGCCGTAGACCGTTGCGGCGACCTCGTTCACGGCGACCGAACCCGCCCGCAGGGAGCTCGCGAGAGCCTCTCCCGCCGCCAGGTCCCCGGTGAACACGCTCGCCGTCAGCCCAAAGTCCGTCGCGTCGTGAAGTGCACGGGCCTGCTCGTCGCTCTCGAAGGGCAGCGCGGCCACGATGGGCCCAAAGCTCTCCTCGGTCCAGGCCCGAGAAGCCTCCGTGCCCACACCGTGCACCAGCACCGGGGCCATCCGCCGACCCTCCAGCTCCTCCCCGCCCGTCACCTGCAGGCCGCGTTCACGAGCGTCGGCCACGTGCGTCCTCCAGACTCCGAGCTGGCGCTGGTCGATGGCCGGTCCAAGGTCCGTGCTTGGACCGATGCGGCGCAGCTTGGCCTCGATGCGCGCCAACAGGGGCTCGATGATGGAGGAGTGCGCCAGCAGGCGCTCCACCGAGCAACAGGCCTGGCCACCGTTGAAGGTGGCGCCCCAGGCCACGGCGGAGGAGGCCAACTCCAGGTCGGCGTCCGCACGAACGATGAGCGCGTCGATTCCGCCGAGCTCCAGCGTGACGTGCACCGGATGCGCTGCGCAGGCGGCCATGACCTTGCGTCCCGTGCCCACGGAGCCGGTAAAGCAGACCCGGTCGGGTCGGGCTTCGATGAGAGAGGCCCCCACCGCACCATCACCCTGCACGATCCGAAGCGTGTCCGGCGGCAGCAGGTCGGCCAGGAGCTCTCCGATGGCATCCCCACACCGAGGCGTGAGCTCCGAGGGCTTCAGCGTGACGCGGTTGCCCGCCAGCAGTGCGGCGAGCACCTGGCTGAGCGGAATGTAGAGGGGAATGTTCCAGGGAGAGATCACCAGCACGTGGCCGTAGGGACGGCGATGGATCCGCACCCGCCGATGAGGCGCCATCGGCAGACGAACCGACCGGGGGCCGAGCACGACCGGCGCCTGCGCGCAGCACCAACGAGCCAGGCGCACCGAGGTGACGACCTCCATGCTCATGGCTTCGGACCGTGGCTTGCCGTTCTCCTGGTGGATGAGCTCCGCCAGGTCCTCCGCGCGGTCGGCCAGCCGCATCGCGAGGGGCTCGAGAGCCGCTGCGCGCTGCTCCACGCTGAGAGACGACCAGCTCACGAGCCCGCCATCATGGCCAGGCCGTGGGCTTCGTAGGCCGCACGAGCGGTGACCGGATCCCTGGCCTCCACGGCCGCCAGCACACTCTCGTGGAGGGTGGTGTCCATGGTCTCCGGGAAGAGCGGTTCGAAGAGGCTCTGGTTCTGTTGCCAGACCTGAGTCACCCCGTTCGCCAGGAGCAGGAGGACCCGGTTGCCGGAGGCCTGCACCATGGCGTCGAAGAACTCGAACTCACGCTGCGCAACCTCTTGTGTTCCGCGGGCTTCCTGCAGTCGAGAGAGCGCAGAGCGCAGAGGCTCCAGGTCCTCGGCCCGCTGGGCAGCCAGGCGCGCGGTGAAGCCCAGCAGCGCCACGCGCAGCTCGAGCAAGTCGCGCAGCATGGCCGGGTCCAGACGTCCGCCCGGTGCCAGGAGCCAGGGCAGGAGGTGCAGGCTGGCGCCAGCCAGCACATCGGCCACCCGCGTGCCACCACCGTGGCGCACCTCCACCAGGCCCAGGGCCTCCAGGCGGTGCAGCGCCTCCCGCACGCTCGACCGGTTCACGCCGAACTGGTCGGCCAGATCACGCTCCGCGGGCAGGGCGTCACCCACCCGGTAGCTGCCTCCGAAGATGGCATCACGAATGGCGGAGGCAACCTGCTCGGCGAGGCGCGTGCGCCGTACGGGGCGAAAGGTCATGCGGGGATACCTCGATGGCCTGGTGGCCCGATGGTCCAGTGGTCGGACCACTTTAACGCGTGAGGGTGGCTACCGCACGGACCCATTAAGAAGACGGTCATGAAGACCATCCTGCTGGACGGACCTCGAAAGAACGCCTTGTCGACCGCGCTCCTCGAGGATCTGCTGGGTCAACTCGACCAGGCCCAAGGCGAAGCCCTGCTGGTGACCGGTGCTTCGGGTGCCTTCAGCGCGGGCGTGGACCTGAAAGAGATCGGCCACGCCAGCCCAGAGCAGCTCGCTCGCTTCCTGGATCTCCTCGACCAGGCGACCTGCCGCCTCTTCGATTGGGATCGTCCCACCGTCGCCCTGGTCTGCGGGCACGCCATCGCCGGTGGCGCCATCATCGCCAATGCCTGTGACCTCCGGGTGTGCCAGGCAGACGGACGCATCCGCATCGGTCTCACCGAGATAAAGGTCGGCGTCCCCTTTCCACCCCGGGTCCTGGCGCAGACACGACACCGGGTGGCCCAGGCGGAGCGCGTCATTCTGGAGGCCGCACTCCATGACCCCGACACAGCCCTGCGTCTGGGCATGGTCGACGAGGTTCGCCACGACGCGTCGGCGTGGGCCGAGCGAAAGCTCTTGGAGCTCGAGGCCATCGACGCCGAGCTGTACGCCGAACACAAGCGCTTCTTCCGTGGCGGCATCACCGACGGGCCGGTGGGGAACATGGACGAGCGATGGCAGACGGTGCAGCCGCGCATCCGGGCTTTTCTGGCCTCGCTCCGGCGCTAGTTCCCCTCGTCTTCCTCTCGTCGGAGCGGATTCACGGGGATCGAGTTGAGGCGGTCCACCGCCTTGTCGACCTCGCCCAGCGTCTTGTCGACCTGATCCAGGGTCTTGCGCATCTCGACCATGGCCTTTTCCAACTCCTGGGCGCCCGAGGTGACCTTGGGCATGCCTTCGTTGATCTTCTCTGCACCGGAGCCCACCTCCACGCTGGTGGTGTAGAGCACGTCCAGCGTGCGATCCAGGTTCTCCGAGCTCTCCTTCAGCGCCCGGGAGGCTTCAGCGGTCTCCTTCAATGTGACGGAGAGCTGATCCGCGAGCATCGGGTCCGAGAGCAGCTGCCCCAAGGTCCCGCTCCCCTCCTGGATGTCTTCCAGCAAGCCGCGCATCAAGGCGATCATCTCCGGCAGCTCGGTGTCTCTCAGGCCAAGACTGCTGGCGACTTCGTTCAGGTCGGAGATGGCCTCCTTGAGCTCCATCAAGGTGTCCGCCAGGTCCAGTTCCGCCAGCGCGAGGAGGGGATCGTAGTTCTGACCGGGCTGCAGCTGACCACCATCCTGCATCGGTGTTCCCTGTCCCGAGCCGATCTCGATGGACTTGCCCGCGGTCGTCATCACCGCGTCGGCCACCGAATCGGTACGCACGTGCTCGGCGTAGCGCTCGTCCACGCTCAAGCGCACACGAACACTGCGGTCCGGCTCCAGCCAGATCTCCTCCACCCGTCCCACGGGCAGGTGAGACACGGTGACCGGCAGCCCCGGAGAGAGCCCGGCACCCGACTCGATGGTGGCGATGAACTCCACCTCGGGACGCCACCAACCGTCATCGAGGGTGGAGACCACGAGCAGCCCGGCAAAGCCCACCGTGGCCGCGAGCAGGAAGGCTGCAGCTCTCTTCTCGGCGGTCATGCCAGGCCTCCAAAGACCGTGCCCAAGGCACCCTCGAGCACCAGGCAAGCCGCCAATCCACCCAAGGTCGCACGGCGGGCGGCGACCGGGAGTGGGCGGTCCGCCATGCCCTCCGCGCTGCAGAGCAGGCCGATGACCGCTGCGAAGAGCGCACAGCGCAGGCCGCTCTGGAAGAAGTCCAGGGGCTCCAGCCCCGCCCCGGGGAGCATCAGCGGTGTACCCAGGGCCACGGAAGCACCCACCGAGGCCCCGGCCAGCGAAGCGCTGGCAAAGAACACGTAGAGCGCGAGCACCGACAGCTGCAGACCCAGGATGCGCGGTAGGGCCCGCTCACCCGGACTGCCCTGGGCCGAGCCCACGTCCACGGCGACCGAAGCACCCGAGCGAACCAGCACCAACAGCGCGGTGAGCAGCGGACCGGCGTCCCGGACGAGCAGCACCACCAGCTCGTTCGCGAGGTGCTGGCTGCCCACCGCCGCCAGCAAGCCGGTGGCTCGAGCGACACCGACCCCTCCGACCAGCACGCCGAGAAAGAGCGCCGGAGCCAGGCCCTCCACCCCCGCCGCGTTCACCTGCCGCAGGATCTCGGGAACCGAAGTTCGCCCTCGTGACAGAGCGACCAGCGTGTCTACGGCCAGTCGGTAGAGAGCCATCGGGTGGAGGTTAGCCCAGTGCCACCAGAGGTGTTCCTCTCAGACACTCCGAGCCATCAGCACATCGTCCCAGTAGCTGCCGTCAGCGAGACGGTATTCCCGAGCCCGGTAGCCCTCCCGCTTGAAACCATGGGCCTCGTACAGGCGGATGGCCTGCTCGTTGTGGGAAAAGACGTTGAGACCCAGCTTCGTGAGGGTGCGGTGACGGGTAGCCCAGTCCAGCACCGCCTGGAGCAGGTGGCTGCCGACCCCTTTGCCACGCGCCTGCTCGGCCACCAGTATCTCCAGCTTGCCGGTGTGGCGCACGCGCCGGAGCAGGCCGCCCTGGATCACCACCATGCCCACCAGGACCTTGTCCAGCTCCGCCACCATGCACACCGAGTTGTCGGACCTCTCCAGCTGGTGCAGGCTCGAGGCTCGCACCTCGGGCCCCTCCCGCAGCTCGTCGGACTCCGTGACGAAGAAGGAGCCCTCTTCCAGCACGGCTCGATGGAGTTCCACCAGGGCGCTTGCGTCCTCGTTGGGCCGAGCTGGCCGAATGACCAGCTTGCCAGCCTCCACGTGGTGGACCTGGCGGAGGTGGTGCCGCACGAGTTGGAGCCTACTTCGCCGCGGGGGCGACGGCTCCGGCATCGGCGCCGGTCATGCCCGTCATGCGAGCCTCGAAGGTCCCCAGCGCCTCCGCCCGCTCCAGCGCCGGGTTGCGCAGCAGGGCACGCAGACGTCCGATTCCACCGATCGCGATCTTGCCCAGGGGCCGCGCGTAGTCGCTGGTGGCCGCCTTCACGACCCGCTGGTCGATGAGCATCTTCAACAAGGGGTGGGGAAAGCGTCCCGACTTGGCGAGGTAGAGCAACACGTTGGTGTAGGTGTCGTTCTTCTCGAAGTACATCTTGTCGTAGATCTCCTGCTTCTCGTCGTTCACCAGGCCATCCCTCATGGCGAGCGTGTGCAGGCTGGTGCCGGGGTAGAAGATCACGGAGAAGGCCTGGAGCCGGTAGGGCTTGGGCAGCTGGGCGATCAGCTCCAGGGTGGCGATCTTGTCCTCGATGGTCTCGTAGGGCAGGTCGTAGATGATGTCGTACTGCGGAGGCGCGGTGCGATCAGCGTACTTGGCGATGATCTCGGCGCTCCTCAGGATCTTGTCGTTGCCCATGGTGCTGCGCTTCATGAGCTTCTGGATTCGCGGGCTTCCGTGTTCGATGCCCATCTGGATGCAGTGCAGTCCAGCATCCACGAGCACCGAGTACTTCTCTTCCGTGATCGTGCCCGGTGAGCCCAGCAGGTAGAAGGGGTCCCCGATGCGCGCCTTGTACTGCTCCGCGAAGTGGATCATGTCCGGCAGCGGACGCCCGAAGAAGCTGTCGTCGGAGAACCAGATGAAGTCGATGAAGGGGTAGTCGCGCTTCACCGCCTCCAGCTCGCTGATGACGTCTTCGACGCTCCGGTAGCGCACGTAGCGCTGGCGCTTGTACAGGTCGCGGTAGAAGGAATTCCCGCAGTAGGTGCAGGCGTGGGGACAGCCGCGCCCGGTCATGGTCTGGTAGCCGGTGCGGCCGAACATCCGGCTGATGGTCCCGTTGTGCAGGTAGCGCCGGAGGAGGTCCTTGGTGACCGGGACCAGTTCGCCCTCGAAGAGGATCCAGTGGTCGTCCAGCCCGAAGTCCGGGTGTGGATAGCAGTCGAGCTCCTGCTCCAGGCTGCCCGGCGGGTTGCGCACGACCTCGTCACCCCGCCGCCAGAGAAGCCCCTTGATGTCCGCGAGCTCGCCGGTCCCGGACTCCAGGTGGGCACAGAGCGCGAGGATGAGGTCCTCGGAGTCGCCTATGGCCACGAATTCGGCGTGCCGCGCGCACTCGTCAGGCCGTACGCTGGGGTGGAATCCACCCCAGATGGAGGGGACGCCCAGCTCGCGAGCCGCCGAGGACAGTTGCTTCGCCGTGTCGAAGTAGTGGGTCATCAGGGTGACGCCCAGCAGGTCCGAGTCGGCGATCAGCTCCTTGAACTGCGCCATCACATGCGGCGGATAGCGCTCCTCGGACATGAGCACGTGGGTGAACTCACCGTCACCGGCAAAGTCCGGCATGCAGATGAAGCGAACCCGGTGCCCCGCCTGCTTGAGCACCGCAGAGAGGGTGCGCAGGCCATAGTTTGTGATGTCCGGATAGGGACTGACGAGGGTGATCTTCACAGGGCCCTTACCGTACTCCTACTCCCAGCGGTCCCGCTCCACGATCTCGACGATCACGTCGTCCTCGAGCAAGACATCACGCTGAATGAGCCGGTCTGCCTTGTACTCGCTCTTGGAGTTGGGTTCCCAGACGATGAGCACTCCGCCCTCGTGAAGCTCGAAGCGGTAGACGAAACGCTCGCTGCGCATCGCTTCACGCCCGACCAGCTTCTGCTTGTCGAAGGGAGCACCCCACGCCATGAGGAGCATGTCCTTGGTCCAGCCCACCTGGACGTCGCCGGCGATGATGTCGGCCCGCTTCTCGGGGCTGTACTTGTAGAAGCGGTCCCAGTGGCCCAACTCCTTCAGGTAGGCGTTGCGCTCCTCTTCGGTCTTCAGCTTGAGGTAGACCTTGCGCTGGTCCTCGCTCAGGTAGGGGCGAAGGGCGTAGTAGTGATCGAACTCGGTCTCGCTGAGGCGCTTGACCTTGTTCTGCCAGCAGCCGGTTGAGAGGGCCGTGACCAGGAGCAGGACGGGCAGGCTTCGCATGGTGAACCCCTAACTACCTCGGCGCAGGATGGCGCGGATCGATGACCCCCAGGTCGGTGCTGGTCATCCAACCACGGCGTCCATCGGGGAGCGCGATCTGGCTCATCTCGCCCACCTGCTGCTCCAGCAGGACCTCCGCCCCCGCGTGCAGCTCGAAGAGAACCACACCTCCCCCACCGGTGGAGCGCACCTGGATCTCATCCGCCAGGATGACGGCTGCGCTGCCGAAAGTGGCCAACCGATAGACCGTAGCGAGGAACAGCGCGGCTCCCGGAAGTCCCGTGATCAGAGCGGGTATCGCAAGGGAAAGTCCTGGTTTGCGCCGCGAGGCCAGGCCCACCAGGCCACAGAGCGCGATGAGCAGAGCCGCAAGACCACCCTGCTCCTTCGGCGAGAGCAGGTTGGCGCTGCGATCGGTCTCGATACGATCCTCCGTCGCCCGCCTCGCACGGTCCAGGTTGGCGAGGATGTCGCCATCGCGCGGGCTGAGCAGCTCCCCCCGTCTCCAGCAGACGATGGCCTGGGGCAGGTTGCCCTGGACGTAGTGCGCGTTGCCCAGGTTGTAGTACAGGTCACCGCTCACCTCGCCCGCATCGATGCGGTCCGCCCAGCCCTGCGCAGCTGCGGCAGCGTCCGAGTCCAGCCACGCCTGGTCCGGGTTCGCGATGGCCAGGCCCAGCATCAGGAACACAGCCGTCTCCCCAGCCCACCTACGCGCGAGCAGAGATTCTCGATGTCGGAGCTCTTCACACCGTCACGGGACAGCGTGATCACCTTGGTCGCGTCCGCCTGGGCACCACCATAGCGGGCGGCTTGGAGGTCCTTGTAGAGGGCTTCACAGTCCCCGCGAAGAGCCTCGGGCAGCGCGCTGAGATCGCCGAGACCGATGCCCGCAGCCGGCCGCTTCAGGGCAAAGGCAAGGCAGTCCCGGAAGATGTCCTCCAGCTCCGCGACATGGCCATCGCACCGCGAGCTGCCGTCGTGGAGTCTCGGCGCAGAGAGGTCATTCCAGTCACAGGACTCCAGGCGCTTTCGCAGCGCGACACGCGGGTCCTCGACCGCCTCCCTCCGCCGAAAGCCCAGGGCCACGAAGAGCAGTCCTGGAAGCGAGGCCAGCAGCATCCACCATCGAGGGAGATCGCTGCCCCCCGCTCCGGCATGAATGGGCAGGATGTCGTCACCCAGCTCCGCGATCTCGCCTCTTCGATCGAGCTGTCCATCGCTGAAGGCCTGCAGCTCGGACGCACCCGGCTCTCCGGGCAAGACCGTGAGTGCCTGCTCGGGGATGACGACGTCCACGTAGGCCTCCGTCACCGGGTCGAAGACCTGCAGGCTCAGCGCTGGCAGCACCAGGTCGCCCGCCCCTTCGGGGACGATGGCCCGCCGGAAGGTCACCCGGTTCCAGAAGCCCGTCTCATCGACCCGAAGCTCCAGCTCGGCGTCGTCTTCGTAGGCGCGATAGCCGAGCTGCGGCAGCTCCGGCAGCTCGTAGCCGCTCAGCGCTCCGTCACCGCTCAGACGAACGACCAGCGTGGTGCTGTCCCCGACGGCGATGCGGGTGTCCGTGAGGTAGCTCTCCACCTCGAACTCACCCACCAGCCCGCTCCAGTCATCGCTCTGCCCGGGCGGGAGTTCCTGGACGACGAGCGTGGTGGGCTCGCTGGAGAAGACCTCGTTCTTCACCTCGGTGAACAAGCCCATTCCGAAGCGTGAGTTCCTGCGGGAACTCTGCGCTGGCACCTGCACCGTGAGAACCGTGGAAGGGAGATCGTGGCTTCCCTGCTCGGTGAGGCGCAGGGGCGTGTTCAACTCGATGATCTGCACCGTCTGGGAGTCGATGACGGTGGTGTACTGCCGCTCCGTGGCCCGCGCCGAAGGCTCCGCGATCAGTCCCTCGTAGGGCGGAAGGCTCCAGTTGGCGTCCAGGATGCGGCGGTTGGTTCGGAAGGTGAGGTGGTACACCACGACCTGGCCACGCCATGCCTGCTCCGGAAGCTCTCCCGACAGCACGTCGTCACCGCTGACCACCTGCGGCACGACCGTGAGCTGAACGGCGTTGGTCTGGAGCGCTTCATCGCCGACGCTGACATCGACCGGCCCGATCACGGGGCTGCCCTCGCGGAGGGCGCTGACGCTCCAGATGTAGGTGACCGTGCGCTCGGTCTTGAAGTTGACCATCACCGCGCTCTGAGCACTGCCCACCCAGGCGAAGCGCAGCCCCTCCACCTGGGGCAGGGTGGGCCTGTAGTCGGCGCTCCCTCCGACCACCGTGAGCCGCAGCTGCGTGGTCTCCCCGACCTGGAGCTTGCGCGTGTCGGTGTCGAGTTGGACCTGTGCGGCCAGGGCGCTGGCGACGAGCACGATCACCAGTCGCGCCCCTTGGAGTCGCCCCGCACGACCACGCGAGGCTCTCCCTCCTCCACCCCATCGATCAGGCGACGGGCCTCCTCCGGTGACATGCCATCGCCCTCGACGGGCTCGGCTCCCACGGAGGATTCCACCTCCGGCCCCTGACCCTCGTCAGGCTGTTCCTGCCCCGGCCCCTGTCCATCTCGCGGCTCTCCGTCCTCGGGACGCGTGCCGTCGTGTTCATCCGGTCTGGACTGGCCCTGCTGGTCCTGGCCATCCTGCTGCGGGTCCTGCTGACCCTCCTGGCCATCCTGCTGCTGGTCCTCCTGGCCCTCCTGGTCCTCCTGGCCGTCCTGGCCCTCCTGGCCGTCCTGGCCCTCCTGGCCCTCCTGGCCCTCCTGGCCCTCCTGGCCCTCCTGGCCCTCCTGGCCCTCCTGGCCGTCCTGGCCGTCCTGGCCGTCCTGGCCGTCCTGGCCGTCCTGGCCATCCTGCTGCTGGTCCTGCGGGGGCTGCCGCCGTGCTTCGATCTCCTGTCGCACCTCGTCGGCGTTCTCGGGGGCGCCGGGCACCTCCCCGGCCTCCTCGAAGTGCTCGGCGGCACGCTCCAGCTGACCCTGCCGGTAGCGAGCGTGGCCAGCGTTGTAGAGGGCCTGGTCCTGCAAGACCGGATCATCGCTGCGTTCGGCGACCTGCTCCCAGGCCTCCGCAGCCTCCTCGTAGCGAGCTGCCCGATACAGCGACTCCGCCAGCGCGGTGTGGATGTAGGGGTCGTCCGGATCACCCACCTGGAGATCCGTCAACAGCTCCACGGCCTCGTCGGACCGCCCCGCGTCCATCATTCGATAGGCCTCGTCCAGATCCGCGGCGCGCGCCGTCCCAGCAGCCAGGAGGGCAGCCACCAGGGCGAAGCGGCGGCCATCCCCGACCAGGAAGGCCAGTCCGAGCAGGGAGATGCCAGCAGCCAGTGGCCACTGGTAGCGCTCGTCCCAGACCTTCTGGCGCCTCAGCTGCTCCGACTGAGCGCTCAGAGTGGTGAGGAGTTCATGACTCAGCTTCAGGCTGTCGGCTGCTCCGGCGGCGCTGCGGATGTAGGCCCCGCCAGTCTGCGCAGCGACTTCCTTCAGGGCGTCTTCCTCGAGCCGGGTCACTACCACCTCCCCCTGCCAGGTCTTGAACCCGCCGCCCTCCAGGGGAATGGGTGCGCCCTCCTCGGAGCCGATGGCCAGCGCGTAGATGCGCACCTGCTCCTCCCGAGCCCTCGCCACCACCCCTTCGAGCGAGGGATCCCAGGTCTCACCGTCGCTGAGCACGATGATGCCCGCTTCGCCCTCGCGGCCATCGTCCAGTAGATCCAGCGCGACGGACAGACCCTCGGTGAGCGAGCTTCCCTGGGCGCGCAGGGTGCTGGTCTCACAGTCGTCGAGGATGTGGAGCAGAGCTCGACGATCCTGGGTGAGCGGTACTCGGGGGTAGGCCCCACCCGCAAAGATGACCAGCCCCATTCGGGACCCGCCCAGCTGTTCGCTGAGGTCGGCGATCTCGTGCTTTGCCCGCTCCAGGCGCGACGGCCGGAGGTCCTGAGCGTCCATGGAGCGGCTCAGATCGAGGACGAAGACGACCTCCATGCCCTGGCTCTTGAACTCACGCCAGGTGAAGCCCCAGCGCGGCTGCAGCGCTGCGAGGATCAGGCAGGCGAAGCCGAGGACGAGCAGGGTGGCCTGCCAGCTGCGGCGACGCTCCAGACCCTCTGGCGGCGAGAGGACGAGCCGAGCGAGAGCCCGGACCCGGCTCCGCTTCGCCCACACCAGCACCAGGATGAGGAGCGGGAGAACCCACAGCAGGTGCATCCACTCGGCGGCGGCGAAGGTCACGGCAGCCTCCTCAACACGGTGCTGCCGAGCAGCTGTGAGAGCAGCAGACTGACCATTCCGGGCAGGAGCGCGAGATGGAAGAGCTCCTCCCGGTCCACGTACTCGGTGACCTCCGCCGTGGTCTTCTCCAGGTCATCGATGGTGGCGTAGATCTCCCTCAAGCTGGCCGTGTCCGTCGCCCGGAAGTACTTGCCCCCGGTGGTCTCCGCGACCTGGGTGAGGGTGGTCTCGTCGACGGCCTCCGGGCTGCGAATGGTCAACAAGGCCAGAGGACCCGGCCCCACCGGCTGGCGGGTGGCGCCCACCCCCACCGTGTGGATGGTGATGCCCAAGGCCGCCGCCGCCTCGGCGGCCTGGCGCGGCTTGAGCCCCTCCACGTTGTCGTGTCCATCGGTGAGGAGGATGATGATCTTGCTCGGAGCTTCCAGGTCGGCGAGACGCTTGCTGGCCACCGCGATGGCGTGACCGATGGCGGTAGCGTTGGGCCCCGCGATGCCGATGCGCACCTGACCCAGGAAGTTGGCCAGGCTGTCGTGGTCGAGGGTGAGCGGGACCTGGGTGAAGGCCTCCTCCCCAAAGACCACCAGCCCGATTCGATCGTTCTCCCGGTCTCCGATGAACTGAACGACCACCGACTTGGCCGCCTCCAGCCGAGTGACCCGGTGGTTGTTCAGCAGGAAGTCGTTGGCTTCCATGGAACCCGAGACGTCCACGGCCAGGACGATGTCGATGCCGTCGCTCTCGATCACGGTCTCGCGGTTCGTCCGCTGCGGACGTGCCAGCGCGACCACGAGCAGGGCCAGCCCCAGCACCTGCAAGGCCGCCGGCAGCCAGGAAAGAGCGAGACGCCATGAGAGCCTGCGACGAAGCGCCTCGATGGAGGACCAGGCCAGGCGTGCGCGCCCTCCCGGCATGCTCCGGCGCAACCACAGCGCCGGGATGAGCAGCCCGACGAGCAAGAGCCACGGATGCTGCAGCTCAAGCACTCAGGACCCCCTTCAGATCCTTGTCCAGCTGACTGAAGAGCCTGGCGCCACCCTCGGCGCGGGCGAACTTGATGAGGTCCGTTGCCGTCAACAAGCGCTTGCACGGTTCCGGGTCCCAGCGCGCAGGCAGCTGCTCGATCAGCTCGACGCTGGTCAGGGCGGTGGCGTTCTGTGTCTCGGTCACCGCCGCGACGTAGCGCCTGAAGATGCTGCTCAGGGCCAGCGCCAGGGCGTGGTCGTCGCCACGCAGCTTCATGCGCGCCTCGTTCCACTCTCTGAGGGCGACCACGTGCGGGGGCGTGGGAGGCAGGGGCGGAGCAACCGGCTTGAAGCGCTTCCAGGCGGCGGAAGCAGCGGCGGCGAGCAGCCCCGCTCCCAGGAGGCCAGCCAGCACCCAGGGCCACTTCGGCGGCTCGGGCCGGCTGGCGGCGGAGAGCTCCTGAAGCTCACTCGACGGCCCCACGACGCCGATGTCCACGAAGATGGGCGTGGTGGTGAGCGTGAGCTCCTCCCCCTCCGGACCGTGCGCGAGGACCTCGAAAGCCGCCAGTTCGTAGCTGCCGTCGGGGCCGGTCAGCGTCAGCTCCAGGGTGTCTCCGTCCACGCGCTCCTCGGCGATCTCCAGCCCCTCGGGCACGGCGATCTCCCGCTCGACGGTCCAGCCCTCCCTGGCCCGGAGCTCCAGCTCGAGAAGGATGGGCTCTCCGGAGCTGACCGCGGTGTTCTCCACGCGCGTCTCCACCACGACCGGCTCGCCGATCACGGGGGAGTTCAGCGAAGGTCCGCAGGCCAGGAGCAGCCAGCTCACGAGGCGTGTCGCTCGAAGTGCTGCCGCAGCACGATGAAGGGATCCTGGTCGGTGGAGATGGCCGTGGCCCGGCAGCCGGCCCGCCGGAGCTCGTCGAGCCGCACCGCCAGGCGCCGTCGGGGCCCCAAGGTGGAGAGGTCGATCAGGCGAAGCTCACCGGTCTCCGCGTCCGCGACCTCGGCCAGCCCCGCGACCACACCACCCTCCTCGAGCGGGTCGTGCAGCAGCAGGGCATGCACACGATGCCGAGCAGCCAGCGCTCGCACGGGACCGGTCCAGTCCCCGGGAGAGAGGAAGTCGCTGATCAGCACCACCTCGCTCCGACGCTTCAGGACCTTGCCCAGGTGATCCGCCGCTGCCGCCACATCGGTCCGGGGACGTGCAGGACGTGCGAAGAAGCCGCGCAGCCCCCGCGGTCGGGCGGTCTCGCGCCCGGCGAACTCGAAGGCCTCGCGGATGACGCGCCATGCATGGCCTCGGCTCTTTCGCGGCGGCACGTACTGCTCCACGTGATCCGAGAAGGCGAGCAGGCCAACCCGATCGCTGGCCCGAATGGCCGCATAGGCCAGACCTCCGGCCACACGCGCCATCTGAAGCCGCTTGCTGGGCTGCCCGAAGCCCATGCTTCCGCTCACATCGATGGCCAGCAGGATGGTCAGCTCACGCTCCTCCCTGTACTCCTTGATGTGTGGAACGCGCGCACGCGCCGTGACGTTCCAGTCGATGTGACGGACGTCGTCTCCCGGCGTGTAGAGCCGAACCTCTTCGAACTCCATCCCCTGCCCTTTGAAGGCGCTCCGGTAGCCCCCGGCAAAGAGCGAATCGACCCGGCGGCCAGCCTGAAGGCTGATGCGCCGAATCTGTTTCAGCTCCTCGGGGGTGAGCACCTGGCCGACCCTAGGGAGTCTGCACCTTCTGGAAGATGCGCCTCAACAGATCCTCGACGACCAGGTCCTCCGCCTCTGCCTCGTAGTTGAGCAGGACGCGGTGTCGGAGCACGGCCATACCGACGGCCTTCACGTCGTCGGGAGTCACGTAGGCGCGACCATCCAGGAAGGCATGGGCGCGAGAGGCTGCAGCGAGCGCAATGGACGCACGCGGGCTGGCCCCGAAGTCAAGGTAGCGCCCGATGGGCAGGCCCACCTTCTCCGGCTCACGGGTCGCGTGAACCAGGTCCACGATGTAGGCCTGGACGACCTCCTCGACCCAGATCGAGCGGATGACCTGCTGGGCGCGGAGGATGGCCTCCGCATCACAGACCGGCTCCAGGCGTGGCTCCGGCTCCGCGGAGCGGCGCATGATCTCCAGCTCCTCGGCCTTGGTCGGGTAGTCCACCTTGATCTTCATCATGAAGCGGTCGACCTGGGCTTCCGGCAGGGGGTAGGTCCCCTCCTGCTCCACCGGATTCTGGGTCGCGAGAACCAGGAAGGGAGACGGCAGGTGAAAGGTCTCCTTGCCGATGGTGACGTGCCGCTCCTGCATCGCCTCGAGCAGCGCGGCCTGCACCTTTGCCGGCGCGCGGTTGATCTCGTCGGCCAGCACCAGGTTGGCGAAGATGGGTCCCTGCCGGGTGCTGAAGCTGTGGTCCTGCGGGTTGTAGATCTCGGTGCCCACCACGTCGGCGGGCAGCAGATCCGGGGTGAACTGGATGCGGCTGAAGCGGACGTCCAGCGCCCAGGCCAGGGCCTTGATGGCGGTGTTCTTCGCCAGGCCCGGCACGCCCTCGAGCAGCAGATGACCGTTGCTCAACAGCCCGATGAGCAGCCCGTCGACCATCGTTCGCTGGCCGACCAGGATCTTGCCGACCTCGGCGCGGATCGCCGCGATGCGAGGTGCGAGATCCTCGATGGGGCCCGCCAGGCCTTCGATCCTTTCCTTGCCTTCGCTCACAGGTTCAGGAACTTCTTCCAGAAGCTACGCTCTCCAGCGACCTTTCCATCCTGGATCTCCGCAAGCTTGCGAATGAGTTCCTCCTCTTCCTCGCTGAGCGTCGTCGGTACATCTACCACCACCTGGACGTGATGATCCCCCTGTCCTCGTCCATTCACACCCGTAATGCCCTGGGCACCGAGCTTGAAGACCTTGCCGCTGGACGTGCCCCGGGGGATCTCCAGCGGGTGCTGACCACCGACGGTAGGCACGTCGAACTCTGAACCCAGACAGGCCTGGGCGTAGCTGATGCTGACCTGGGTGAAGACGTCCAGACCCTGCCGCTTGAAGAACTCGTGAGGCTTGACCCGGATGGACACGTAGAGATCGCCCGCCGGTGCTCCCAGGTCACCGGCCTGGCCCTTGCCCGACAAGCGCAGCTGCATACCGGTGTCCACGCCCGAGGGCACCGTGACCGAGAGCCGCTCGCTCTTACGAACCTTGCCCTTGCCGCTGCAATCCATGCAGGGATCGCTGATGACGCTCCCCTGGCCACGGCAGGTGGGGCAGGTGGTTCGGATGCGCAGGAACATCTGCTGCTGGATGACCTCGCCAACCCCCCCGCAGGTTGGGCACTTTCGCGGCTCGCTGCCCGGCTTCGCACCGCTGCCGGTGCAGACCTTGCAGTTCACGTGCTTGGCCACGTCGATGTCTTTCTGGCAACCGTCGATCGCCTCCATGAAGTCCAGCCGGAGTTGGTACTCCAGGTCCGCACCTCGGCGGGGCCGATTCCGGCCTCCGCGCCGGGCCCCACCACCGAAGAGGTCCCCAAAGATGTCCCCGAAGTGGGAGAAGATGTCTCCCATGTCCTGGAAGCCGGGGCTGTAGCCGCTCCCGCGGAGCCCCTCGTGGCCGAAGCGGTCATAGGTCTGACGCTTCTGCGGATCGCTCAGGACCTCGTAGGCCTCACCGATCTCCTTGAACTTCGCCTCGGCCTCGGGAGCGTCCGGGTTCCGATCCGGGTGGTACTGCAAGGCGAGCTTGCGGAAGGCCTTCTTGAGAGCCTTCTCGTCAGCGTCCCGGCCTACTCCCAGGACCTCGTAATAGTCGCGCTTGGACATCTTCCCGAACCGCTGGTTGTGCATGACCTAATGCACGAAGCCAGCCGACGCCGAGAAGCCGACGAAGGCTGGTCCGAGAGGTCGATCAGGCTTCCTCGAACTCGGCGTCGATGACATCGTCATCAGCACCACCGGTCGAGTCGGCACCCGCTCCGCCCATGTCCGGCATGGGACCACCAGCACCGCTGTCCCCCTGCTGGTACATGACCTCAGCGAGCTTGTGACTCGCCTGGCTCAGGTCGGTGAAGGCGGCCTTCAGCACCTCGACGTCGTCGGTGTCCAGGGCCTCCTTGCCCTTCGCCAACGCGGCATCGATGGCTTCGACATTGTCCGCCGGCAGCTTGTCGCGGTTTTCGTTGAGCAACTTCTCGGTCTGGTAGACCAGCTGGTCCAGCTGGTTCCGCGCCTCGATGACGTCCTTCTTTCGCGAGTCTTCAGCAGCGTTGGACTCGGCGTCCTTGACCAGCCTCTCGACGTCGTCCTTGGACAGACCGCTCGAGGAGGTGATGGTGATCTGCTGCTCCTTGCCGGTGGCCTTGTCCTTGGCCAGGACGTTCAGGATCCCGTTGGCGTCGATGTCGAAGGTGACCTCGACCTGGGGAATGCCACGGGGGGCGGCCGGGATGCCATCGAGGCGGAAGTTGCCCAGAAGACGGTTGTCCTTCGCGATCTGGCGTTCGCCCTGGTAGACCTGCACGTCCACAGCGGTCTGGTTGTCCGCAGCGGTCGAGAAGATCTCCGACTTGCTGGCTGGAATCGTGGTGTTGCGACCGATGAGCACCGTCATCACGCCACCCAGGGTCTCGATACCGAGGCTCAGCGGAGTGACGTCCAGCAGGAGCATGTCCGTCACGTCACCGGAGAGCACGCCCCCCTGGATGGCCGCGCCGATACCCACGACCTCGTCCGGGTTCATGGTGCGGTTGGGCTCCCTGCCGAAGAGCGCCTTGACCTTCTGCTGAACCAGCGGGATGCGGGTGGAGCCACCGACGAGGATGACCTCGTTGATGTCGCCGGCGGACACATCGGCGTCGCGAATGGCCTGGCGGCAGGGCTCCAGAGTGCGCTCGATGATGACGTCGATCATGCGCTCGAACTGAGCCCGGCTCAGATCGCGGATGAGGTGCTTGGGACCGGCGGCGTCCGCACTGAGGAAGGGCAGGTTGATGTTCGTGGCGGGGCTGCTGGAGAGCTCGATCTTCGCCTTCTCGGACGCATCCTTGAGGCGCTGGAGCACCATCTTGTCCTTGCTGATGTCGATGCCGTGTTCGCTCTTGAACTCGCTCACCAGCCACTCGATGATGACGTGGTCGACGTCGTCACCGCCCAGGTGGGTGTCGCCGGCCGTGGACTTCACCTCGACGACGTTGTCCCCGACCTCCAGGATGGAGATGTCGAAGGTACCGCC